>JGI24159J19872_10004879_pt1 | contig 17218 bp, 12 predicted proteins | sample Ectturendosymbi4_FD_19872 | JGI IMG/M metagenome (IMG submission 19872) | reverse complement strand
GAGCCACTATAGTGGCTCGCGCGGTCGTTAAAGGGATTTATAGGAAAATGTCATGTAAAGAAAATACGTTTCTTGCTTGTATTACGCGACAAAGGCGATGGATCACTTGTGATGTTTTCAGAAGGGAAGACTTCCGAAAGTTTGTCGCCTGGAAAGCATTTATTTCCTTTCCAGTTTCAGCTCCCTCCCAATCTGCCAAGCTCGACCGAAGGTATGCTTGTGACAAGCAATAGTGTATGGTAATCAAGTTGATGCCTGTGCTTTAAAGTCATCACTCTCCTTCTTATAGTGACTGATGGATGGGTGAGGTACTCGGTCAGTGGCACCATCAAGCGATCGGACTTTTTCACAGACTACCAGACAAAGGTTTTGTTCTCTGTGCTCGATGCGATCGACCTCAACTGCGTATCTTATGCCAGTGTAAGTAATCGGGATTCGGGCGCTTACGAAGAACGTGCCATTTGTCTGGTGTAATGAACAAAATTGGCAAAATTTGCTACGTGTTGTAACTGGCAATAATCTAACCGGGAAACAGAAACGGTCCTTTCCGGGCTGTGAGCAGGTTATTCAATAGTGTGTGAAACGTCGAATGTTTGATTTGTCTGCAGTGGGTACTTCCAGTCAACTTTTTTCAGAGGCGCAACCAGTTGATCAAACTGTGCAATGGCTGAACCTCAGAAATGGCGAAAAAAACAGGTTTGCGCTAAAATCAATAAATTTTTGTGGGCGTTTTCGAAAACCTTGAGAGTCCTATCCGGATTTCGTGCTTGGTTGCGTCATGGTGCTGATCAGAAGTTATTTGAAAAAGAGCAGTAGTCTTTAATCCCGTTTGTGGTGCGATGTTCACTCGGTAAACAATTAAGCAAATTCGTAAAATGCCAAAAACGAAGACAGTAACGTTTAAGGCAGGGGTGTACAACCGTTTGCTGTTGCCGGCCGCGTTACTTTTATTTATATGAAGTACGGCCGCCAATGAGTTCGAGTTATATTTATGAGATGCTGCCAAGTGCCAACCAACACAGAACACATTCAAACATAAATTACGTATTCATTCTATAACTCTTTGTGACATCACCATCCAGATTTTTACACATAGTGTTGACTGATTTTCTTGCGTTGCGTTTGTTTTGCTTCAATATACGCCAGCACAGCCGCCAAATCTCATATTTTAAATTACATGTGGACGGCCGCAAATTTCATTATCGAAGGCCGCAGGTTGTGCACCGTTGGTTAAAAGGCATCTCAATACTTCGCGGCGAAGCATCAAAACGGTTTCAGAAGAATTAACTATCAATGTATGGCGACCTTAGGAATGAATGTGATTTTATAAGATGAGAAGGCATCGCGTTATTGTTTCCTGTAGCTCGCCCTATAGCTAAACTTATCCCCGTTCTTTCATATTTTTTTCCGAAAGCATTATAGGTTTCAAACGTCACAGACAACTTCAAAATCCTTTTGTTTGCTAGAATAATGCAGTTTACGCAGCCGTGAAAGATACTGATTAGAGCGAACGAAACTGGTTGATGATCACACGCGTCAATGTTCTGTCTGCGCTGCAAACATTGTGCCGATGCATCTGAAGCATTGGTTGTTAACCTTTTTTACATATCTTACTCTTTTATGAAGCAAGATTACCAGATTTACCCACCAATGTCCTTAATGGTGCTCATTTATTAAAAAATACGAAATTAAAAAACTCTGTCAGTTTAAAATGATTGAAAAAATTACATTTGCTGCAATTAATGGTTCAGTAAATTTACCACTTTGCAAGATGAAATTTACCCCCAGGGGTAAATTTATCCCAGTTTAAGAACCATTGATCTAAAGACACATAGGAAAGCATTGAGAGGCTGGCCTTGTAATGTGAACTATAGGTCTCATCAACACGAACCGTGCTTCTATTTTTATATGGTCAACTTTCGCTTGTATTTTATTTCAAACATAAATGCTGCAACGACGTAGTTTGTAAAACTGAGAAACGGCAAAATGCGGAAAGGTCCAGGTAACCGTAGTGCTTTTCGCTTGCTTGCCCGTGCATGCTTGTACCGAAAAACCTCCGAAAGCTGTGAAATCCACGGGACGTAGACAGGTGCTTGAAAAAAAATCACTTTGCGCAGAAAGGAGTAATGGTTTTGCTGCGGCACTTTTTCATCCGGGGCACTGATTTTAAACATTATTTCGTGGCTGAGCTAGTTGCTTGTCCTGCAACTGCAATCGCGGTTTTATCAGTTTGCGAGAGTAGGATGCGGGATCTTTTTATTAATGACGGCACAAATTTCGTAAAGGTTTTGTGACCGCTGTTCTTTCAGACCGCACTGCGTAGTGCTTCCTGCTCTGCGCTTACCTGAACGGTTCAATAAGTTAACTGGCGGCATGTTGCGATTTGACTTTCATGTATCGGTGTGTAGCACTTTGTCGCAGAGATGAGCAGACGTTTTGGATCCAGAACGAACTTGGCTTTCAAAATTTAGGAAAATGAGCCAAACGTTGCAGCACAAGATTGGCGAAGATTGTTCGTTCACGCAAACATTCCCATAAATGTTGACTCACATACAGAATAAGTGAGAAAATGGTTTGTCCTCACAGTGGAGAAAATTCACAGAGATCCAATGCAAAAAGCATTCACTTTGAGTTATAACAGTGTTGTTGACCACTTTTTTTGTGTCAAATCACTGTAGTCCGGTGGTGGTTCTCAGAAGAGGTACGAACCGTTCAATCGGTTAAGTTCTGGGATAACCTTGGCTGCTATTTTACGGGCTAGATCAGAGAGTCCAAAGTGCCTGCCGTACTTTGTCCGTTCCTGCGTAAATAGTGTCAACAGTGCTGTTGTGCTTTTCTGCTGATTGAATGACGATCAGCGTCATATGCAGCAACCAGCGTCAGCAAGCGACACCAAGACCCTGTGCTGCTTGTGTTGCGCCAGTCGCCCGATCGAAGCCTGCTTGCGTGTGGACAAGATCGGCTACGTTCCTGGCGAGAACATCATTGCGAAGGGAATGGTCGACAACAAAAGGTCTGGACTTGTTTTGGACATGTGGGGCAGTGAGCTTGTATTTTACTTTTTGAGAATAGAAAGAGTTTGGGGCTAGGGTTGGTTTTAGTCGAAAGCATAAACATTGAAATCATTGCTAATGGATACTGTACATTGAACGTCATATAGCCAAAAACAGGGTTCAAACTTGAAATAAACGAAGAATATTTTTTTTTTTACATTCTGCACACACTTTATTTAAATGTTTTGAAAATGTTTCGAGCATTTGCGCAATATGATGAATTGTTTTATACAGCAAATGTGATCTTCCTGTAAGCAGCTTCAGCTTGGTGCAAGAGGTGACACTGCGCTCGCCCGCCAACACAAAAACGTCTACTGTGGTGTTGTCCAAAGTGTCTCTGCCTTCCTGTGGCAGAAGATCGTCCGTTCATTTTGGACCAAGCCAGCTACAAGTATCTTTGCACAGCTGTTACTGTTAATCAGCGACGCACGCTTCATTTGAACAAAATGCGAAAAATCCGACGTGCTCGCATAAGTTGGCAACACTACTTATGCCAAGATTCCTATGCGGTGAGCTCGTGGTGGAACGGTAAGACTTGTTAGATGTCGAAATAGAACCGAAACGATCTTGACGCGGGTGGTTCGGTAAAGGGCGATGCGTCACACACGTGANCCAGCATTTGAACTGATCTCGGCAGCAGCAAAAGCTGTCAAAGACGTAAGTGNTTGAATTTGCTGGCATTTCATCCGCCGATGCCAAAGCGACACTACCGAAAAAGGTGGGACGCCGAAACGACCACATCAGGGCCGCAACCAGCCGAAAATTTTCGGCGGGGGAGAATTATTGAAACTTGTTGTTGTATCCTAACAATTAAATACTCATTGGCGCTTTTACAGTGTTTTTCCAAGATTCCGGGGAGGAAATTGCCCGGTTGCCTCTCCAGGCCCATAGCCAAATTTTGAGGGGCAAAATAGCTTTTTAGGGAGTGAAGATCTTTGTTTTTATTACACGTTTAAAACAAAATTTTCTGGTCACAACAAAATTGGGGGCAGTGCCCCTGGACCTCATCCATCGGTCGCTTAAGCAGCTAACCAATACGTTTCTGCCATGGGACACAAATCATGTCATCAGTTCGCTGAAATGCGCGTGACGCAAACATGCGTCCCCTGACGAGAAAGTCGGTTGATCTGTCAGTAAAATCATCTGCGTGCTACGCCTGTTGCTAAATGTAGCGGGTTCTCGCTCGTAACGTATGGAACCTCGACAATGTGCAGACACATCAATTACGTCACTTTCAAACTTTCAGTTCGTTTGACGTGACCAGATTCAATTATATTAGAATCGATTCGTGAAGCGATTTTCTTCTAAAGAAGGAACCGATTACGTTTTCGCCACAACGGACCCACCTCTTGTCTGCGCAGAACAATGCTATTGTTTTTTCACAATTTAATGGCAGGGGCGAGCGATCAGTGGTTTGCTCATCAAAAGAGTAAATCTTTGTTAAATTTTCCAGGCTGCCCACTTTGTTTCAGGTTCCTCCTTCGCCCCCGTCCCACTTGCGCTTTTGCTCCATAATCGACATCGGCTATTACCTCCAGGTTGGTCTGGCTACCAAGCAGCAGTGCTTTTGCGAATCCGTTGTATTTTGGTCGTAATTTGATATATTTCAGTTTTTTTCTGTGCATTCTGAAATGTTCATCATACGATTAAGTTCTGCTGAACGCTTACGACGAAATGGTTGTCGAAGGTGTTTAAGTACGTCACAATGGAGTGCGTTCAGGAGTAACCAATGAAAGATGCAGCCAAGTGTATGCACTGAATCCTCTTGTTTTCGTCCCAAACCCCCAAATCAAACGCGCCTTCAAATTTATGCGCAGCTCTGTGTGAAGACCCCTGCTTGCCACTCCGACCTCGACGTTCGGGTCCCTCTTGAAATAGGAAACATTCCCTTGAAGGACGCTGCGAATTTCCCGCCTCCCACGATCAACTCCCCCAGCAATGCGACACCTCGGCCGGAGGCCTCATTGGCAGCGTCTGGTTCGTTGCAGGATCCTCAAAGTGAGGCAGGTTTGTGATTTAAGGTCAGAGTCGACGCTTCGTTTCACCGGAAAAAAAAGAATTTTCTCCCTTCTGACTCTTGATTGCTTGCGGGCGCTCAATTTTCTTTGAGATTTGTTGAAAAACCGCCACTTTTTTTCAACAGTAACGCCACTTTTTTCAAGTGATTCGTTGAATGGGATCATTTTCTGTGGATGTCTTTTCAGATTTGACAAATAAAAGTGTGTTGAGTATAAGTTCAAGTTGAGCAAAAATGAAATAGAGTTCCACTTAAGTATGTGGTCATTTTTTAATAAATCTTATTCTTACCTGAAGTTATCGATAATTTTCAGTAACGTGAAGAAAACATGCATCGTTAGGAAAACGGAAGTGTTTATTTCGAAGATAATCTTCAGTAAATTCCTGGTGTGTTCCGTGGTAAACTACCTCAGTTAACTGCACAGTTACTGTAAAATGAGAACCATGGAACGGTCAAGCTGGAACCTTCCGCAACAGTGGCGCAGTCAGCCCAGAAATTTGGTGGGAAATGATTGTTTTTGGGCGAATAACACTATTTTGTTTGGAAAAACGCCTCTCAAAGCACAAAATGACTATATTTTCTAAGAATTTTTTGGGGGGCATGGCCCCTTTGCTACGCCTATGTTCCGCAATACTTCGAACTCACAGATGCCCCTACTTTTCAGTAAAAGACGAAACTGCTGCCGCCTTGCCTCCGAATCCGCTGCAGGAAGGAGCTCAGGAGTAATGGCTACCATAGCAACCAGCTCGCATTCGCGAGACCCATTTAAAAGATACACCGATCTCTGTGATGTCGTTCCGCGGATTAAGTAATATCGAAGTTTTTGCTGGATGTTGAAGCAGTTTCGCGATCTGCCGCGTTCGGCGATCTTTGATTTCCTGCTGTTGCGCGCTCATGCGGGTTGGCTGTTCAAAGCTTTCGCCATCAAGGCCGGTTGGTGATTTGATGTGAGAGTTGACGGTTGGTTGCAGCTGAAGAAATGAGTTTTCGCCCAACTTCACTTCTGACTCGCTTGTAACAGAGCTCGAGCCGTGTGGTTCTGCCGCGCAGAAGCAGTGTTTTTTTTGGCAGAGCAGCACGCGGACTCGCAACCACGTATGAAGTTTCCTCGCCAAGGAAGACTACAAGTTTGTGCCAAAAATTGGTGGTCATTGAAAAAAATGTTTCATCATATGACGCAGCTGTCGGTTCCTGCCTGTGGCTTGGATCAGGCAATGCAGCCTTAACATTCCACACCATGTGCTTTTATCTGTTAGTTATTGGTTACCAGGCCCGTAGCCAGGTATTAACGTTTAGGGGGGAAAGATTTTAGTTTTTATTATATGTTCAAAAAAAATTTTTCTGGGCACAACAAAATTTTGGGGGTGGCACGAAGAGTTTAGAGGGGCACTGCCCCCGAATGTCCCCCGTGGCTACGGGCCTGTTGGTTGCTTGACGGTGAACAGCAGTGTTTCGCTGGTGATTACTGTGATCTGTAAAACGTACCTTATTTATGCGATGATTTTGCTGGTATACCATTTTATATGTGAGATTTTTAGTTTCTATTTGTTTTTTATACCTTTTAAATTTTCACTATTTTTGTGATGTTAAGTTAAATGTTCAGTTTTGCTGGGACCGTTGCTCCGATCTTTCAGTGTTAAGGAAGACGCGACATACACTGTGTGTGTTACTTTGGCAAACGCATGAGGTGTTGCAACGGTTCTAAGGACAGAACAAGGAGGTGCGAGCTTGCCGCCGAGCTTAGTGCTCATGCAACACCGAAACAAACTTTGCAACGCTGGTACTGCACATGTGTTGCTAACATTGATTTGGCTGCCGGCGAAAAGTATAGGGTTTTCAAAAATGTGACAGGCCTCAAAGTACGTCTTGCTGTACGTACACCTCAAGCTCAATGATATTCAAAATGCTCACCAACGTGATGCTGGATACGCAAGCACTGCTCAGTATCTTAGTTTGAGGTAGCAAGTCTTAAGTGGTTGGAGATTAATTGCTGAGTAACTGTCACAGATGAGTTTCATTGGTTTCACTGACTTGGATTTATTGTCGCAAACTGTAAATATTTTTCACTCTACTTGAAACGCAAAACGCAGGGACACAAAACTGTAGGATACGTTGTCCAGTGAAGCACTCTTTCTCTTCGGATTAATTTTCCAAAAAGTTTTGAGGTGACAGCCGAATCGTAATTCAATTTGGAGTTGTCGTTTTTCCCGGTCATAGATCATCCGCCAAGCAAGACTTCGGCGTGTTTTCTGGAGTTAAAGTTAAATTGCACATGGGCTTAAGTCTGCTGAATGATCGACACAATTAGGGGCAAGTTCTGGACCGCAACTCGGGTCTGCCTTGTTATTAGCCAAACCAGGCAGAGAAAGTGCAAAGCCTGCAAAAATGAAGCTCTGCCCGGGTTGCCATAACAGTTCGCAAACGCTTTTTGTTCTTCTGCAGTTGGTAACGTTACCGCAAAAAGGCGGCATCCAATTATTATTATCTATCTGCATTATGTCAGCCTGTCTGTGCATGATCACATTTCAACGTGTATGATCCATGTCCATTAAACAGATCTGGGTGTAGCTGGACGTCGTCGGTAGGAAAACGTTCTGCATTTTGTAGGAAGTGTTTATACATGATGAATAAAGCTGTTAGTAACAGAACTTGTATGTCATTCGATATAGACGTACAACCGATTAAAAAACTAAATTTTAAAGATTTTGTTTATTGGTCGGAGTGATATAGAAAGCCCGCACTTGGTGCCCAGTTCCATCTGCCTCCCTCGCGCACAGTCGCAACTTAAGCGCATTCAGCGCTTTGATGATGAGGGCCTGTTCTTCCACGCAAAATTACCACACCTGTGATCTAAAAGGGAGCATGAAGCGTTTATGCAGATTTTGAGGATTAGCTGTTCGTTGACGCGGGCGCTGACAAAAACCTATGACTTGTTCTCGATAACAGCTTCCGTTAGATTTCCTGTTTAATCCGTGGCAATTCACATGTAATTGGTGACTCAATTTAAAACATTCTTAATTTCATTGAACTTTTCGCAAACAAGTGTGTTAAAAATTTTGCAGACGGAACTACATTAATCAAGGAAACTAAGTAACACAATCTGCAAATCCAATCCTTCTGCGTACGTATTCTTAACTTAAAACGTAACATTAAAGCAGTACGCGTGAGTGGAAGATAAAGGATAGTTATTCTTTTTGAGAACCAGCAACTAAAGCTCTATGCCACGCGGCAGCTGTTACGGCCAACTCCATCCATATTTAAATCAGATTGTGTTGTTGTCGCGAAAAATCAAAATTTCCGGCACATGAGCTATCCCATTCTACACTCTGATTTTCGGATAAACACGTAAATACTTGACGCGGCCATCGTGGCAGCAAGTAATAATGCAATAACAGCTCGCCAAGCAGTACAATCCTTTTTCCATTTTGAAAACGCAAATTCAGCTCAGCAGACCACCATCGCAAAACTTTGGGTTGTTCACCAGCTAGCATGGAATGAAGATGCACACGTCATTGATCGCGGGTTACTACTACACGACATGCTGGCAGCATTGGGCAAAAAGAAAATTCACAACAACGAGGATATCTGCAGAACAGCGGCGCACGCAAGTGAAGGCCTGAAGACGGGTGTAAACAAGAAATGAGTACAACTGCACAGTGGAACGAGACATTCATTTCTGCAACAAACAAGCACATTTTGCAAACAAAATAAAGATGACCGCCGAAATAATTAGCTTGAATTGAGAAGATTTCTGTAGAACAGTACCGACCAAACATTTTTAACGTGAAATCGTATCTCTCTGGCATCAATCCTGCACCATGTGCACAGGGTTCGAAATAAAATACAAGGGGTCCTCAATGAGATTGTGGCGTGTGCCAAACTATTAGATTAATTTTGTTTCTCACTTGTCTAATGTATAAGAAAAATAATAATGATTTCATACGATAACAACATTAAACTCTACATTTGGGAATCAAAACAAGTCGACAAAAATATTCAGATTTTGCAACAAAAACTACGAAGAACTTATATACCAACACTCACTTATTTCACAAATGGATAACGATCTGATCATTTTTTTGCAGAAACAAATTTGTGTTTTGTTCTCAGTGAAATATAAGTCAATGAGAGATTTCTTATACGCGCAATCGTTCACTCAACGCTTGTTTCGTTTTTGGGCAACACACGAAGGATATGAATATTGAGCAGGCCCAAAAAACCAAAACGACTATTTGCAACTAACATGATTGTTTAAGAAGCTTGCTAAATAACGTTAACCCCTAAGCGGAAAGTCGCTGCTGTCGGTTTTCATATGGCTTAAACAGCTCCAGCAGCGTGGCATGTGAAAGGCTTATCAGCCGCGCCGGTCGGCACAGCTTCGCGAGGAACATCCGGCAAAGGCACGTCTTCTAATTTCAAACCCTCCGTGTCATTCACAAGATCGGCCACAGCGTCGTCCTTATCGTCGCGAAGAAGCTCATTCAACTCTTTCTCGCATACCTCATCGAGATCGTTGCAGTCCCCTGTACTGGATGCCAAGGTGTCAGCGATCTCGTTGTGGTCATCGAGCATGCGCTGCACTTCGGCAATCGTCTCTTCCGCTCTCTCGGGACTCAGATCCTTTTCTTTCGCGAACCGATCGTACGCTGACACACCAGCTTTGTAGGCGCTCAACGTCAGCGCGTTCACCTTCGCTTGACCAATACGATCGAGAATCTCATCCAACTGATTCAAGTACATTTCTTTTCTCACCAGTCCTTTGGTTAGTCGTTGCTTTTGACGAAGCGCATTTACTGCAAGCACCCGCTGATTCTGCTTGACACATTTTCGGGCTAATGCTGCAAGATCTGTCAGTTGACTGTAGGTCGACCTAATGTCCTCTTCCAGAGTCAGCCGAGACCACCAAAGTTTCACCACGCTCATCTCGTCGTCACTGACATCACTGATGGGCTGACCGCGCGATGAAAACGCAACGAACTTTTTCAAACTTGGCAGTGGCGAGTCGGATCGAGTTTGATCCGAAGCGTCGATTCGAAACACAACCAGCTTTCTTTGCTTTTCGAGCGACGCAAGAATCAAGTCTATGCTTTTCTGATCGTTACTAACGCGCTCTACGGATTTCAACAGGCAGTCGTAGGTCATCGCATGAACGCATTCGGAGAGGGTGAAGGCGTTGTCCGCATTCCGAAGCGAGCTCACGACTTCGTTACACTTTGCTTCGAACGCACGCACGGAAAGGTAATAGCCCTGAACAGCGCGTTTCTGCTTCAGTGGACTCAGACTTTTATCGACCAACCACTTGATTGGTTTTCTAACAAAACTGTTCAGGCCCCACCCGACCCAAGAGCTGTTCATTGATATGTCTTGGACGTATTCAGTGACAGGAACAATCGTTTTTTGCTCTATCATTGATTCCCACACCACGTTGAGGCCAAGCGGCAACCGTCCATTTTTTGTCAACACACTGGAAAAGGCATGAAATTCCAGACAAACAGAGGTGCTGTGCTGATACAAGTCCAATATCAGGCTTTCCCAGAAGTCCATCTTTGACTTCCAGTGTTCTGGATTGTCCGCCGAGCTCGGAGGAAATGCAGAGAACATGAAGTCCATGCGCTCGTCATCACTCCACGCCGAACAAATATCAGAGGGCAATTTCTTAAACATGCTGTGACCCGTCATCACGTCAGTTTGTTTTCTTCGATTGGGATGCTGCGGTGTTCAAATTTTGAGCTGAAGAAGATATCGAAACAGTTCCGTCAGCAGTAGCTAACAATTGACCAAATGATTTGCCATAGATTGCCCAAGCCAAATATATTAAGAAGATCAGCACAATACAAAGAGTGGCTTCAATGCAAATCACTTGAACTTGCCAGTCGGCAGACTGCCAGGACTCTAAAAATGCTGAATAAGCATTATGGGCCCAAATCACCATTTTCTATAAAATGAATATGATTAAATAAAGCATANCTGTTAAATATAAATATTGGCAAGATTAGGTATTTCAAGGCTGTTTTTTNTCGGNCATTTTTTAGCCATAGAAAAANTTTAGTCATTTCGGCCAGAATGCCTNAAAATACAGGGCCAATAAACACTGTTATGGTGAGTTTTAATACAACTGTGAGACAAATGACCAAAATGNCTCAACGAAAAAAAACAGACTCAACGTCAGTACAGAGGTAAAAAATAAGCATCATGAGACTCATACCAAACAATCTGTTTATAAGATAGCTATGCAATGATTTGAATACAGTCAGCATTGTCAGACATATGGAATGGTAACACTCAATGACTACATACTATAAGAGGTACAATTGAGTGCACATAGAAAATCATTTCTTTGCTTAGTGATGCACGTACCATACAGCATAAAATGAACATGATTTGATACATTTTGCACTAAGGAGCAAAAGCATTTTGAAAATAGGGCTTGACAGTTCTATTCATCACTTGAAATTAAATCGGCATTACTTAATTTTTTGATTTGCTTCAAACAACAATTGACAATTTTCCTAGAAACAAGTTCTGCTCCCAATCCAACGTAAGGTGTCCAATCAGCAAGCAGAAAAGTACTTTACACTTCTTGGCTGGTAACCCAATCTTACCAAGACACTTATATGTTGTACAGTGAAACCATCTACTGTAAATGCTTAAAAGGAATGACGTAAAGGAATGACTTTTTGGGCTGACAGCAACTTTCCTTATGCAAATTTTAAATAATACATCACCCCAAGTTACTTACATTCTAACACAAAGCAGCACTGTCAGTGGCTTCAATGAGTTGTAACAATGCAGCTTCCTTTGTTGGATGCTGTCAGCCTGTTTAACGGCTTAAAGTAAGCCAGCTGGTTTCATATCTGCCAATCTGTTCTAAGAGTTCAGCAAGTGTTGCAGGTACTTGGTGTTCTATCATATGGTGCTTATTGTAAATCATTCATTAAGTCAACTTGTCACACACTGAAAGGCACTTTGGATACTTGTTTGTTTATTGACATCCATGAAGACAAAGACATTGTCTGATCAATATTCTACAGATATATGTTTTCACGATGAACAACATGAGCTAACTATGAGACCATTTAGGATAGTTATGAACATTCACTTAGATTTCACCATGCCTGAAAAATTGGAGAAAGCCTGTTCATTGATTTTGTGTACAAGTTTGCCATGATCTCATGTTAGCAGGATTGTAGTGGGCAACTGCCTGGGGAAGTCAGTAGATTATTTGCCAGGCCTTGAAAATGTTGGCCTTTACCAACAACAGTTCTACTTATATAAATTTCCCAAACATGCTTTATATTCACATGCAGGGATTTTTTAAGTTTGGTTTTGGTGACTACTGAGAAATTTTAAGAGACTAAAACTATTTTATCTGAATACAGAGGTTGTTATAAAGTGATGTTTTAGCGTATTCTGATGGTGGTTGTAAGCACATTCTTCTGTATTTTGAGAAACTGTCAGAAAAATTTTAGGGATTGTTGCAGTCCCTCAAAACTAAAAATCCCTGATCACATGATGTACTTTTAACGAAAAGTATACAAGTTTTAAGTTTTACAAATGTCATTTCTTACATCTATTTATCAACTTCTTCTACTCAACATTGTTGATCAAAATGAAATCATTTCACAATGTCAAAGCCATATTTCTTATGAACACTTCTTGTCTGACTGTTATCTGTGACATGCTAACATTGTAAACGATTTAAGGAGGAAATGGCATGATGCATTAAAGTAAGACCACCGTGATAGTGACTGATACCTGATATAAACAACTTGGAAGCTACCATTCATTGAAACCCATGAAATATGAAGATAATTAAAATACATTTGCAACTATTGGTTTACACTGAAACTACAACTTGACATTTGTAAAACAAAAGATATAAGAACAAGTAGCAGCTGCAGAGTTTTTACTGTAAGTCCATCTTTACAACTTTTCATTTCAAAGATGTGGAACCTTATGCATTATGTACTGTGAAACAGGGTTGTGGAGTTGGAGGTAAAATGTCTGACTCAAATATTTCCAAAATTTCTGACTGTGACCCTTCAAAAATTTCCGACTCTGACCTTTCCAAAATTTCTTACTCCTTAACATAAAGTGAATGTAAGTTTGGCTGTCAAGAATTTCGTAGTATCTAACACTCACTGGAAATCATGGTACAAAGCAAGAATTCTGTTTCAACAAAAGTTTCATAAGAAATTGTACCATTTCCACAGGAATTCCCAAGATAGGAGTGTGATGCAAAAAATGATCTAATTGGACTTCCAGAGTCAGACAAAAAAATCTGACTCCGACTTCACTCAAAAACCTCCCACTCCTTATGACTCTGCAACCCTGCTGTAAAGGCATCAGTCATTGTTGCACTGCATTTGTGTACCGGCTTACTAATCAGAAAAATTTACAGATAAAAGTTTGAAAGTTGGTTACTTTTGTCATTAATTTCTATCAGTGAAAGGTGTCAGAGTAGCCACACAAGTTACTTAAAAGTAGATGTATTGTTAATCCCAGAAAAATTTCCTCCACTGAAAACAGAAGTACTGCTATTCATAAATACTGCAATAAGTGAAAAGTAGAGGGATTAAATTACTTTGGGAAGTTTGTAATTGAACAAGAAATGAAGTTGCTTACTCAGTCTACAGGCAAACTAGACTCTGTAGACACCATAATTTGAGATGCTTTGCTCTGTAATGATTATTTTCAACAGATAGCATAATTAAGAAGCACTTTGAATGGTAGTCATTTCAAAGTTAATCTTCCTGAATAAAAATTGATGTGAGTGTGACTGCTCTGACCCAAAACCAGACCAGAAAAATACATCTTGATTCCCGGGTGCAATCCCAATTGCTAGCTACAAAATTTTAAAACATGGAGGCCTCAGCCTCTGTTCCGCCACAGATCTGTTTCTGCCATGTTTCCTCTCATTGTCCTTTGCCTGTCAGGGCCTCATTAACAGGTTGCTTCCCTCTCTCACACCACCTCATGGCGAAATAATCAAGGCAACTGATGACTGGTCTGCATTAGAGATGGCATGTCCAATATTTTTCAGGCCGGGACTGCCCATAGCCCGTAACATCCAACCCATTAACCGCCCATGGACCGAAGACATATATTTTATTTCAAACCAGCCCACTAAATAATTGGCAGACTTGTTTATTTTGCCTTCTGAGGCAAAATATCTGCTGGGCTATTTTGCTTTGAGGCAAAATATCTGCTGAGACTAATTTTGCATTTTGTGTAACATGATTTGTTGAAGCAGTCATGGCATGTTGCAAGCAGAATATACAAAGTTACATGTTTGGATTAGTGTGTAGCCTATTGTAAGCCTAAAACCCTAAACCTAAGACCCTGAACCTAAAACCCCCAACCTAAACCCTAAACCTAAGCTTANAAGCTTAAAACCCTTAACCTAAAATCTTGTCCTAAAACCCTTAACCTAAAAATAAAACCCCAACCTAAAACCCTAAACCAGTCCTGTCACCACAGGGTAGCTTTATTGGGCTTAGCCCCTCCAAGCATAGCTCCAAACTGTAATATAAAACACCACTGTATAAATCAGTGTGAGTTTTTATCAATTTTAGAATGTCAATACCACCACACAAATGTAAAACCCCCCTAGGGAAGGCTTTCTGACGACGGTTCTGCTCTCAACCTACAACCCTCAACCTAAAACCATGAACCTAAATCCATAAACCTAAAGCCCTCAACCTTACTGGTAAAGTGATTGTGATTTGGTACATATAAAAAACACCTATGGCAAACCATCAAAACGTTGCATAATAAATATGTTCCCTCCAACAAGCCACTCAGCACCAAAATTGTTGACCGCCACGCTCATGCCAGAAGTTGTTGCCATTTGTACGTAAAGTTTCTTGACATGTGCCTGACCGAGTGTTCACATATGGGATAAGCAAATTGACCTGAAAATGCAGCATTGGCAAAGCATTGCCAAGTGGTTTCACTCACTTCTATTGCCACTGAGTGGTTCTCCTAACTGAAAAAGATTTTAAAGGTTTTTTCAACATTGGTGGGCTGCTCGGTGAAATTCAACCGCTAAAAATATTGTCAGTGGCCTGCTCATTCAACCTCAGTGGCCCGTCCAAAAACTGGACCATAAGCAGCCCACGCCATCTCTATTCCACACTTCATGATTCATACCCATGACGAAAGGAAACACAATCAGCTTGTGATGACTTTGCTTATAGAGATTCACTCACTGCCCTGCTCTACACCCCAAGGCCTTGGAACAGCAGCGAGCTACTCACTGCACAGAAGAACCACACTGCTGCCTGGTCAGAAGCCTTCCCAATTGCTAGCATCAGAAACCTGCTAAGCCCTGATGAGCTCTGAATTGCAATCGCCCTCCAAACTGGTGCCAAAAATTTTGAAAGCACAGCATGCCGCTGTGGTAAGTTTGTTAGACAGGCTGGGGCTTCATGGCCTCTCCTGCATTTAGAATGTGGGCCGCATCCCTAATCATTCAGCCATCAACTCCATCCTCCAAGGGCCGTCGACCTGCATTGGTCTCCCCTCTGCCTTGGAGCCCATTGGCTTGATGGAGGATATAGGAATGGCTGATGGTTTGACTCTGAAGCCTTGCTACAAGGGCCTTGTATGGGACGCGATAGTTGTGGATACCTCTGCTGAAAGCCACTACATAGTCAGTGCAGCAACTGATACTGAGACTGACAAACGCCGAAAATACAATGATCTACTTGACAATTATTCAACCAGTTGGAATTGAAGCCACAGGTGTGTATGGCAAGTCCACTGCCCCTTTTTTTGAGCTGCCTTGCAAAGAAACTTGTTGATATGTCAGGTGAGCCCAGGGAGCGACAGTGGTTTCAGCAGCACTTGTCCCTGGCTGTGGTCAGAGATAATGCTGCCAGCATACTGGCCTGTGTGCAAGTTTGATCTGATTTTAGCTATCCTCAGTGTATTAACTAGTGTTGCTGCCCGCCACTTACCCTTCTTCAATGAATAGCTATCGCTTTCCAAAGATTTGCATTTTCTGTAAGGCTTTGTCTTTTGCATGTTTTGCACTTTCTGTAAGTCCTCCTGTGCAGTATTGTTTCATTATGAATTTGTCTTAATTGTGACTTTGCGCATTGGTTAACTATCTTGTCAATCGCACAGCCTATGATGAGACTGCAGCGTGGTATTATGTTCCACATTACTTGAAACCTCTGAGGCTTTAATAAATTTTAAAAAGTGAAGAAACTGCTTTGGAACATCAGTAGGCCTATTGCTCTTTAACACAATCTATCTTGAATCAAGATGAAGATTTTGCTTTGGTCTGAGAGATACTTAAGTAACAGCAGAAGTACCCATAAATAAAACCACTCAGATAATTATGTAAGTCAAGTGGTCTTGTAAAGAAACTTGTTGTGTGTCTGGCAACCCCAGGGAGCGCCAGTGGCTCCACCAGCGTATGTCCCTGGCTGTGGTCAGGGGAAACGCTGTCAGCATATTGGCCTGTGTGTAAGTTTGATATAATTTTACCTGTTCTTTTCTAGTTGCTTTTAATGTACTGACCACCATCACTGTCTGCCACTTGCCCCTGTATCAGTGTGTAGCTACTGCTTTCTGAATCCTCGTTCTTTCTGTAAGATTTATTGTTCCCTCAATTGTGCAGTGTTACCTTGTGCATTGGTTAAATATCTTGTCAACTGCACAGCCTATGATGAGGGTACAGCGTGGTGTTATGTTTCACATTGCCTGAAAACTCTGAGGTAGTTTTTGTAAAAAAAATTATGTAAGTAGAAGAAATCGACTATAACTTCTTCATTATTGCTCTCGGCTCCTGTCCTTATGCTAGTTTAGTGTAAAATCAATTTGTGAACATGATAAAATCTACTGGAACTGGAAAGCAAAACATGTAACTCTATCAAGTTATCACAGTCTATGAAAAGAAATTTTTCTCAGCAAAGAATCAGACACTTTAAGACCTTACAGAGTATTGTATATATTATTTCGCCTACAATGGAGACATCATCAGCTCTTATTCAAATAGTTATCACATAGTTAACACTTTGAGCTTTGATAGTTAACACTTTAAGCCTTGCCAATCAAAGCGATTGGATATGCACTGAATAAACAAGAATTCACAGATGCAATCTGCATGAGATATGGATGGAAGGTGAAAGGTATACCC
>JGI24159J19872_10004877_pt1 | contig 17221 bp, 11 predicted proteins | sample Ectturendosymbi4_FD_19872 | JGI IMG/M metagenome (IMG submission 19872) | reverse complement strand
AGATGTCACAAATTAGATTAGAATTAAAATTAGCGGATTTGCGAAAAACATAAATTGAAGTAAAATTCGAATTAGAATTACATTTGCTCAAATCAAAGCAACTTTAATCCAAGTTCAATTCATGCCCAAATGTGGATTCATTCTCATAGTCATAAGCACGAGAATAGCAAAGACTTGTTCGACAAGATTGGCGCGTTTCGCGCTGTACAATTCGCCTGCGTGGCTAATGTGTCGTGGTGACTACACCACATAACGTTGAAGTCGTTACAGCAATAGCTGAGTGAATCTGGTCGAGTTGAATTCCTGTTGCTTTTATGCTGATTTCGCCTCCCTCTACCTGGCTCAGGGCGACACAGCATTGCGACTGCGACACCAAAGACTCGTTCCGACGGAGCCGATATCGCTGCCATACTCAGTTCTCGAGCAGCAGCCTTCAGACAAGGGAAACGATGTTCGTTTTTCCAAAACCCTAAAACAGGGATGTGCAATTTATGGCCCGCGGGTCCAAAAGTGGCCCGGGAGCTGAAGTTTTGTGACCCGCGGCAAGGGACAGATGTTCAAGCAAGCATTGCGGTTTTCAAAGGTATTTCCACGGCCGGAAGGGTACTGTAGACCTGAGGCTGAACAGATATTTTGTCAAATTGGTAAATTTTAGGGATAATTCGGTACTTGCTGTGATAAAAACAATCAAAAAGAAAATTGAGGGCCGAATTTTGCAGAGCCTAAGGCAAATCCGGCATTGGTTGTATCTTCCGTGGGTGGTCAGCCCATTGTCAAACACGCAGAGCTTGACACATGCAGCTGTGGGCCGTGGACCAATCTAGTTATGTGCATTTGGCCCGGCAGTGCTGCATGCGTCGCACACCCCTGCCCTAAACATCAGAGCTGGCTGACTGTCGTAAGATGGCTACTGTGCCTTCTGAGTGTGAGTGGATAGGCCAGTGGTTCTTAACCTGGGGTAAATTTCTTGTGCCATAAATTGCAGCCAATCCAAATTTTAATTAATCAATATAAACTGTAAGAATTTGTTAATTTCGTATTTTCAGTAAATGAGCAGATATACCACCATTGAGTGTACTGGGGGTAAATCTGGTAACCTTGTTTGACAAAAAGGGTATAGATATGTAAAAAAAGTTTAAGAACCACTGGGATAGGCAATGTGACGTAATAATGACTGATAAGGCCACGTACAGTAGTTTGTACTGCAGCTGTGAATAAAAAAAGACATTGATCCAGTTTTGACTGTTTTAACTTTTTTATGATGGGATGCTGGCATGGCACTTGTGACCGTTTAGTTGCACTTCCATTGCACGAGGGCGCATTCTCGTTTCATCTTTAAAAATATTGTTGGACAAATTAGCTTTTTTGGCAAAACGGGAAATTAGATTAGAACTAAAATTAGAGCACTGAAGCTTTTAGCGAATTAGATTAAAATTAGAATTATCGTCATTTTGCACTAAGTCATTGAATTGGGAAACTAGCATTAGTTAGTTGTCTGGTAGAAGGCAAAGAGTTCTTATGACGACACATGAACCACTTGAAGTTTTATCAATCATAGAAACTGTGAGGTCACAGATTCTATGTCATTTAACTGCAAAAATTACATGTGGACTCAAATCACTAACCTTTGCAGATTCAGAAGTCATAACTGTTAGAATGCCACAGGTTTGGGAGTGTGGACTGGCATAAAGTGAAAGTTGCATTTAAATTCCATGAAATATGAAGGCTGTTGACTATTAACATAGTCACAGAACATATTTTTGATTCATGAAAAAGATATGTTATCATCATAGGTTTAACATTTGATGTGTGTATGCTGTGAGTGTCAACACAACTTACTAACTGGCAGTTGCAGTATTGGCATTTCAATAAATATTTCATTTCGTACGCTGGTATTGGTGTCATATGAACTTATTTGCATTAAGGGGTATTGCATAAGCGAAAAAAATTTGAATGAATGTTCAACTATTTCTAGTCANGATTGATTGATTTAAATCATTTCATTTAAATCAGTGATAAAATCAAAAAAATCAAGCAAAAAATCATATGCAGTTTTGAAGCTTTCTGTGATTTGCATGGCACATTTAATTGGTATTCTAATCGCTTTCACATATTGTTGAAGAAGCAGAGACTTCTTATGACAACACAAGTCATAAGATCAAAAATTTTATTAATCATACCAACTGTGAGGTCCCAGATTCTATGCCAACTAACTGCAAAAATGATATGTGGACTAAAATCACTAACATTTGCTGACTCAAATGTCAGAATGCCACATTCTGACTCAAAAGTCAGAATGCCACTAGTGTGAAAGTGTAAACTGACGTAAAGCAGGCCTGTAGCCAGGTTTGAGGGGCAAAATAATCTGTGACAAGGGCAAGATTTTTGTTTTTATTATGGTATATGTTTTAAACAAACTTTTCTTCTGGGCACAACAAAATTTAGGGACACTGCCCCTGAATGCCCCCATGGCCACGGGCCTGGCTTAAAGTTAAACTTACATCTCATTTCCAGCAAATATGTATGCTGTTGACTGCAGAAATAGTAGTTTTAAAACATATTTTTGAGTCAGATTTATAATACACATATGTTTTAGGTTTTTACCATTTTATGCATGTAAGTAAGTTATATTTCGTTTTGTACACCGGTGCTGGTGTTATGCATTAATTTGCTTTAAGTGTGGTGAATAAGTGCAAAGTAATTTTGAATAAAAGTTCAGCTGAATTCTAGTTGTACAAGAAGAAACAAAGCACAAAAAAGTCATATTAAAACAAACTTTTTAAAATTCAAAATTACTACTTGTAAGGTGGCCATCCTTTGCACATTAAACAAAAAAATATCATAAAAATCAAAAAAATCTGATTTAAATCAAAAAAATCCAATTTAAATCAAAAAAATCCAATTTTTTTAATTGAAAAAAAATCATGATTTTTATCAACCCTGCCTAAAACCTTTTCGGGGCACGTCAGCACTGTAATTGCTGCAGCAGGTTTTTGAATTCGCTTTTTTACCGAAATACATGTACGAGCACAAACTTGCTGAGTTCGATTGCCAAGCTTGGCAAACGTGCCCGCCCGCTCACCTTGTAAATCCTGACAATCCAGTGCTCGGTAGTGTACGCCTCCTCGAGCACGTCGAGCTCGAAGTCTTTGTTGCCGATCTCCGCGTTCCGGACGCGGTCGTAGCCGGTCGGCTTGTCTGCGCGAAACAGGTTGAACAGTAACAGGACTTTGGCGATTGAGATCAAATACATTCACACTTGGCTTCGTTGCTTGGACGCTGAAGTTCTATTCCAGGGGTGGCCAACCAGTCCGAGACCAAGAGCCACTGTGTTACCGCAAAGAGCCACATCATACACATGAACATCATCCTATATCTTCCTCACTCACACACAGACCTTTGCTCAGCTGGATTTATTGCAAATATCACACACACCAACATGACAATGACAGAACTTTGCAAGCCATTTATTGTTATGGACGTTATTTAGTGGAACTTCTGGTAATTACGTAAGAGCCGCACGACACCGGGCAAAAAGCCGCATTAGGTTCGCGAGGTTAACCACCCCTGTTCTGTTCAGTAGGGAACTACTCTCAGAAGAAAAGCTTTCAACACAGTAACAGTTGAAGCTGAAACAAACTGCCTTGACAGGCACGAGACTATAACGATGGAAACAGTAGAAAAGTACGTTTAGATAGTTTCACACCAACCATACCAACATCAGGCTTACTTTGTTCAGTGTAGACCTGACCGAACCGGTAGTAGCACATCTTGTACATTAAGCAATTCTGCAGCACCTGTAAGAAAAAGCAATACAGAAGTGTAATCAAGCGCTAGTAAAACAAACGCAAGGACGAGCAATCGCCAGAGTGGCACTTGCACTAGAGTTGCCGCAGCTTAGGCACAGGCAAAGGCGCCGCTGTTGAGGCATAGAATGCTGGCGGGCCCTTGCCACAGTGACGTCATGATGACCAATATTGTTCAGTCCCAACAGGTCTTGCTGAGCAGACGCATTGGTGAAAAATCCGCCACGCTTGCAACAGAGTTTAATTCGTGTACTTCAGAAGTCGTTCTAAAAATTCTCCTAGGAATGCGCAATGGCCAGCATGGTTGATGTCAGTCACCAGCAAGCAAACGAATGCACATCCAGAGCTTATAGCGTGGCGACACAACATAAGATGGCGGACATTTACAAAGGTCAGACGAACGGTGACGCGCGGGCTCTACCTGCGAACCCTCAGAATCGACCCGGAACTCCCCGGCAGGGGTGTAGTAGTCTGCTTCCTTGATGTGAGCGCCGCGGTCCGTTGATCCCCCGATTCTGACCATCCACAAGAACTTGTTGATATCTGCCGAAAAGAAACACACACCTTTTTAGTGTCATTGCAAAAACCAAACTACGGATTTTGAAGTGGTGAGCAATGATGTGACCCCTGATGTCGCGTTGACAAAGATCTCGGGGACTTTTGAGTCGGTTGTTGTTCAGGGAACAGTATTATCGACTCAATCAGGGCGCAGGATTTGCCCACTGGCCACGACCTCACACCCAGTCCTGACCCGCTTATGTATTTCGATTTCCGAAACGGAACACACAGGAAATGGGTTCAACGGCGTATTAAGTGGAAAAAGTTGTTGAAAAAAACGGCCGAATGTTTCTGCTGAAAACTTTGAGGCACGTTAACACTGTGATTGAAGCAACAGGTTTTCGTACCGCTTTTCTGCCGACATACCTGTACGGCATTCCGATCAGGACGTACTGTTAACGCAGGCTTTAAAAAATGGCAAGGAAACGTTTTGTGAACAATCATGAGAACTTGCGTGAAGCATTTCAGTCATTTGTCCCATACTAGTATTAAAACTCGTTGTAACAACATTCACTAGTCAAGATTTTCGGACACTGTCAGCAAATTGACTTTATGTTTTTTTGGTCATTTCAAAACACATACTAAATGCGAGCTAATTGCAATAACCAAGAAGCGGATAATTCGTTTTTGTACGAATCCGCTGCAGCCACGTGACGAGCGATCGAATGTGTAGGTTGGAACTTCGGCAAAAAGCGGCTCACCGTCCGACGAGTAGCCGGTCAGTCCACCGAATATCACCAGCACGTAGTCGACGTCAAGCTCTCTCATTATCTCGTACGCCTTGTCCTCAGTGGACGCCATCGCCTGAGATACAACGGCATCTGCTGTTTTGAATGATGCGCTGGCACAGCACTTGCAAAAAAACTTTATGCACCGCGAAAGCACAAACGCAACTCTGTCACCACAAGCACTGTGCAAAAAGAAGCAAGCAATTTGAAAAAGCTACCTGTCCCACTCTTGATATATGCGTGTTGTTCCACGTGTTGTTGTCAACGAGAATGGTGCGATTGGCCATGGCGGTGATCTGGTAACCGTAATCCCACCAAGACATTACTTTCGAATTCTGCAAATAAGAGCACGGTGAAAGAGCCAAATGAAAACGAGCACTAACGGAAACTATGCAAAGGGGCGCCGGAAAACGGTTGAATAAACCCCCCACCCCGCCTTTTCATGGAGGGAACAACAGGGGTAAGAGAGCCTGAGTTGTCTAAATGAGCTAATCGAAATTTTATGCGAAAGCATATTGATTTCACAAGAACTTTTTTACCTCCAAAAACAGCAACGTCTTAATTTTTACAATTCGAAGATGTTTGCAACACGCAAAAAGCGACCACCATTTCCAGCATGTGTGCAGTCCTGCACTGAATACTTAATACGGTTAACAGTTTTGAGATTTGAATGTTGCATAACAATCAGTAATATCATTGAAAATGATCCAGCACTTTCGAATTTGTTTGCACTGGGGACAATGAAACAATGAATCACACGCCCTCCTAGTTGCCCTATGTTTCCACTGATGTGAGGAATCCTCCAAATTCAAGTAACAGTCTAACAATATTCGACGCTTGTAAGTAGAAGGCCTCAGCAGTAGCAAATATCGTCTCCATCAATTTTGCAGTCCGCTGAATTAAGTCATCATCGGCCTTCACACCGATGCTCTTTTGATAGATATGTATCACATAACCGAAACTGCCGTTTGTGGTCCCTATCGCAATCAACAAGCTTACCTCGGGAGTGTTGTGCCTGAGCCAGTAGTACGCTTCCCTGAAATCGTCGAAGATGATTCTGCCGCCGTCGCCGCCCCGCGCGCTCAGAACAATGGAAGGGCTCGAATACGCTTCTGACGTCACCCAGACCGAGTGGGTGGCGAACAACGAAAGGAAAAGTGTCATTGCGACCACAACGCAGGTTGCGATCTGTAACACAAGGAGGAGAATGAATTAAAACTACACGCGACATATACACAAAAGCAGTAGCAGAGTTCCTATTTTTCATCAAGGAAAAGCCTGGATGAGTTCAAGATGCGCGCACATCCGTGGGCTGCTTTGGATCCAGCCTCAAAAAACTAACCCTCTTGACCCGGAGCATTCAACAAGCATGCACAGCAGCCGATGATGTAAACTGCATCGCGTAAATCTTTCGCTTAAATTAAGCATTCTGTATAGTTGACCGCTCCCGAGTCGGTTAAACGTCGATGAACACCAGGCCATAGCATCAATCCTGGGCCGCAGTGTGGGACGCTGAAAGCAATCCAGTGACCAAGCTGTCAGAAATCTCCTTCGGGGAGCGCGCTTTTGAAAGGTGGCAATGTTAGCTTGACCGGCTATGTGATATGTACAGTTGGTTGAGCATGCGCCACCCTCGATTCCCGGCCGGGCCATAACGAAGACTTGAAAAACGGGCACTCGCGGCCTGTCCAGAGTCGTGCTCAGCGTTAACAGGTGGGTGCAAGGAAACGGTTCAAGCGCGGCACTGCCACTGACTCGCCACCACCATTGCAGCATTCACTGTGAAAACAGGCCGCGGCGCAAGCAAGCGGCAACGGGCGCCGAAGACCACTCGTGGCACTCCGAAAAGTACAAAATCCGAACGCAACGAAACTGAATTGAACATTTAACTCGCACGACTGCTGCTGTCCTCTCTCACCTCGTTCTTTGCCGGGTAGCTGTTGTCGTGCTTCACTCGGCCCTTCTTGTCCTTGACGACGACGTTTTCCAAGTTCTTCATGTACGTTGTGAGGACGTGATTGACGCCGATGCTGGCCAGAATGCACATGACTGGGGCCAGTACCAGCATGAGACGGACCTGCGGTGACAATGAATAGTGGTGTGAAAGAGAAGTGTTTGCAATAAACGCGAAGGAAAAAACATTTTTTCTAGATTGCGATTTTCGCTTGACTTGCGTGATGCAATAAATACAGGCCACAGAAAAAAACTTCGCAATTTTACAAGGTGGAACAGACAGTATAAAAACGAACGATATTGTTTAAACGAAAGCTATCCCCTGCCTCGACCGCATGCAGGCGCGGATTTACCATTAGGCTGAAAAGGCTTAGGCCTAGGGCCCCCGATTTTGGAGGGCCCTAAACTTTCGGGACTAAGGACAATTTCCAGCATTTTTGTAAGCAATCATATTTGTATTTTGGAGTTGGTTCAACGCATGATTTTTTACTGTGCCGCTAACAAAAGATCTCCATGGAAGAATGAGCGCGTAGGATTGAAGTGAATGACGATGAGCATTCTCTTTCTATGTCGTTGAGACCCGGTTATTTTTAAGGTATAATGCGTGGAACATAACGCCTAAATCAATTTTTCAGATTACACGAGGCCAGTGAGGTACCTTCGTTCAGCCCGGGTCCATCTCTTGTTGCTTTTTATGCGTAAGATACAGGGTAAAGGCAAGACTAGCCTGCATTATAGCTAAGGCTACAGATATTCAATGGCGCAAAATGCAGTTGCGTATCTATGGGAAATGGCGCCATAGATACGCAAGAACTTTCTTCAAATGTACTGCAGTACATTTGCTTCCGAAAGACGTTAGGTTCGAACATGGCCTGCCTAACTTGTCTCTTCCCCTGGGCGCCATCTAACCTCGGTACGCCCCCGTCTATACTCATTTATTTTTATTGCGACGAATATCAAAACATTCAAACAGGCCCGTAACCAGCTCGGGACACCAGGAGGGGCGAAGAGTTTTCCCGAGAGGGGCCCAATTTTTTTTTGAGGGGCCTAAATTTTTTTTTGAGGGGCCCAAATTTTTTGAACTATGTCCAATAATTTCAATCGATGTCCAATACATTTTTCATTTTATAGTACAGTATATCAAGATCTAATTGAAATACATGTTCTATGGTTTCTTTTATTATTTTTGAGGCCAACATGGTTGTTGAACAGCAGAAAGCACAATCGGTAACGATTTTTTTTTCATAAGTTTCCATTGCCCTCCATTTTTTTCTGCCCTGCCCCCCCCTGCCCTACCGAATTTCCGGCGTCCCCGGATATCAGTCATCGCAAGCCTTCCAGAAGGGCCCCCAAATTAAAATAGCCTAGAGCCCGAAAATGAAAATTCGCCAAAGACCGCATGTCTGTTAATGTTGATGTTGATTTTCAAACAACACGACAGGCAGCAGTATGATCTTACCATGACGGCAGCGAAGTACATGCTGGTCACACCGTACAAGATAATGAAGATATTGTAGTCCGACAGCTTCTGGAAGCAAACGTACAAACCCACTGCGAAGAACACAATGAAACCTCGGTCAGCAACAAAAAATTAATAAATATAAACAGAGCAGTCGCAACGTAGGTACGTTTGTGGGTCGAGTCATTGCGCAAATACAAATCTAACAAGCGCAGCGTAGATGATTGAGCACTGCCAGGGTGGTTCAACTGCGCTTGCTCAAAAGAAATGGGGACATTTCAGTCAAAAGAAATGGGGTCTACGGTGGTATGGGCGTCGGAAAGATTTTTCCCAGGGGGGAAATAGTGGATTTTTCTAGGGGGTTCAAAAGTGGTGAAATGACACTTTACCCACTTGAAACTAAGAAAACAACCTATTTTTGCTAAAAATTTAACAGGAAAATGTCAGATTTTAAAATGCAGGGAAAAGCTACTCCTGCCCTCCTTTCCTACGCCCATGGTATCTGCTCAGTCGCAGGAAAAATATAAAGTCTGCAGTGACGTCAAAACTGCTGGTTCTTTGACGCGAAAGGACTCCTTTCGATAGACACCGTAAGCACAGCACACACTTTCAAGAAATTTTAACTGTCTTGAACTCCACAAGAATTTCTTTTGATGTTGTCGCTTTATTAGCAAGGCTGGTTGTTATGGCATCAAACCGGCTACGAACACGACAACGACAGTTTGTATTAATGATATCGCTTTTACTTTTTCAAAAAAAGCACTACAGAAGAGTTTCGTCACCTAAAAGGGGTATCGAAAAAACCGTGTCGATTGTAAAAAAAGAGCAATGTGCAATGCGTAACGTTGACTGGCCGATGCTAATCAAGCCACGTATTTTTCTAATAACTCGAAAATAATGAGTTGTTAAGTGTTACAGCTAAATTGCTATCCAGCACAGAATTTCCCTGCTTGACAGAGAACGTTTACACCACAGAAGAACATCTTAAACATTGCGAGCGTTCGCGCATGACGATGTCTTGATGACACGAGCATATGCTGAACGTGCCGTCGGCTGGACCCGTACTCACCAGGAAACATGAAAACCAGCATCTGCAAATCGAAGTAAAACGAAGACCAAGTGGTGGGCTGATGTTCTGAGACGGAAGCAATGATGGGTATGTTGTTCTTTGCGTAGCTCGGATCGAGCAGTGAGTAGAAACGGCCGGTCCAAGGGGCGATTTTGCCTGCAAATCAACGCTACTGTCAAACAAAAACTATTTCAACGCGGGAGATTTTGGGGGGAGATTAAGTGATTTTAACTTGTTGTTGTACCTAACAACTATACAAAAGGTTTTGGCGTTTTAAAAATGTTTTTCAAAAATTTACGGGTGGGGGCAATTGTCCGGTTTGCCTCCTCAACACCGGCATTTCCTGTGATCAAGGTCAGCGCAAGGACAAAAAAGCCGGCAGTTGAAATCTCGCACCTGAGAAGGCGAGAAAAGCGACGGCTCCGAGGAAGACCGCACCGACGATGTAGAGAAGCGTTTGCCAGAAGATCGCGAAGTGAGCCGGAGTCAGTTTGCTTCGGAGGTAGTTGACAAAGGACACGATTTGGCAGAGCCCGAACACTCCGAGCGCACCCATGTGTTCTGAAGTCTGGACAGGCTGCAACGTAACGACGAAAGCGTAAGCGTTTGAAACAGGGCTCGTCATGAATATCGCAATTAAACATTTGTTCGAATTTGAAGCGCTCCGTAGATATTATCACGTTAAGCCTGTATCAATTTTGTTTCGAGTTTTGGCAGATTAAAAAACACATTAGCGTAATTAAACCCTTTCAATCGATCACTATCAACTTGAAAAGAGCGAGCCTTGTGAGGCTTGCGATGTCGTATATAAAACAACGCAGAAATTGATTTTCGCGAAAAAGGCTATGTTGGACGTTTCTAGTTGAATAAGAGTTCAAGATGCCTTCGTAATAGGCGAAATATATACTCTGTAAGATATTAGTGTCTCATTCTTAGCTGTGAAAGGATTCCTTTCGACAGACATTGACGTTTCGAAAAACAACTATTTTTATCATCATCAAAGAGATTGTTGACTGAAGTTGAAGTGAAACATTCTGCGCTTCGTCAAATGACATTTTGTTGAGAATGTGAACAGTTGGTTTTCGCAATTCACGAAAAAAGTTAATTGAACTCTTTGGTTCTTGCGTCTAATATGAACTCAGCAACAGAACTTTTGTCATTATTCTCTTCTTTTCTCGCGGAACCTCCTCCAAAAACGAAAACGTCAAAACTAATCCAAAACAACCATAAACTGTTTAAAATGACCATCACCTGCTGATCATACGATTTCTAGCTGATGCAGTATGAACAATCGGTTGATTTAGATATGAACAACACGAGGTAAAAAACACATATTAAACGCACGAAATTCGAATTCACGGTTTTAAACTTAGGAGAAACTGTTTTATAAGATAAAAGGTAATTTCATCGTCATGCTAAATAATAGTAGTCTCTTAAACCACACAGAGTGCGTAAGTAAGTATCCATTTGAACGTGGTTGAAAGTGAAACAAAATCCGCGTGAGCACGCCACTTTGTGAGGAAACAGTAAATTAGAAAATACATCAACAACGTTTTTACAGACAAGCAAATGTCTACAACCAACCTACCTGGAAACCTACGAACGATATCTGCATGGACAGGATGGTGCCGACGCAGTAAACCGTTGTATAGGCCGTGTAGATGCGGTGCGAAAAGCGACCGGTGAGAATGCAGACCAGCACGTGGATTGGAATGAGGTTGATGAGGAAGACGTAGCCACCCCATGACGACACCTGTCAGGCAGGGATGTTCCATCAAATCGCCTTGCGAGTGTCAAAACGACAATTTTCAAAAAATTTAGAAACGGTGGCTTATTCACACGGCTTCATTAGATGACAGTGCGACGCACTGACAATTCAGTATTTTCTAAAAAGGTCTCTTAACAATCTTGAAAGTTTTACTACAAATGCTTGAAAACATTTTTATGAATACCAGTTTGAGCGCAACTTTAAAGAAGCAAAGGCAATTGTAGCGGTCGTATTTCACAAACTTTCCGCGAAATTGCGTAAGAACATTCAGCCACTGCGCATCCCACTGTAACCTGACGTCATCAGTGCAGGTCTCTGCCTTGTTCATTAGGGTCTACGATTAAATCCAAACATTCAGTTTTGCTTCAAACAGGACGTAGAAATAGTATTTATTTAAAGGCACAAAAGGGCTACATCCAAGTTTTAAATAAACACAAGCGTGTATTCCAACCTAGGTCGTCGAGGGTGATCGCAAGTTCGCAACCCCCACAAATACTCACACTATGCTACGATGCACTTACCATGTAAAAGTACGCCAGTGAGCACAAAACCGCCCAAAATACACTTCCGGTTTTCACTGATTTGACCCACAAGAAGTATGTGAAGAGCATACAAAAGATTGCAATTCCTTCATTATCATAAGAGCCTACAAATTAGAACAGCGTTTAGTAATATTTCTGACCGTTTAAAATTGACAGAAATCGGAAGTTTTCAGTCCACTTTAAAAAATCACTCGGTTGATTGTTATGATATTAAGCTGATTTGTGTGAAAATAGATGCTGTGCGTAAATGAATCAATAAAGCCATACAACATTCTCTGCTCAAATGCAAAAGTCAGGCATGTTTTGTGTTACGTCTTGTGGACCAACAACCTGCTTTGAACGCGAACAATTTATGAAAAAAATTTCTGGATTGTAGACGAGAGTGAATGCTTCTATGCATATCATCTTAACCGAGAGCAGGACTCTTTTTTCAACGTAAACCACAAATGTCAGAAAAACAAAAAAAGCTTATTCCTTTTGTGGCAATAACCAACCATCTTTTACCACTACATACCTGCAACAGATCTAGAAATGTAACCAGGGACAACAGCCATAAAGGCAGCAGCTATCAAACCAGCTCCACTGTTTGACAATTCCTTCGTCAAGTGGTATGTAACAATAGACGTGAAAGACGAGAACAAGGGAGCAAGAAAGACGCACATGTTCCTGATATCGATGGTGATGTTGAGGAAATGTAAAACATGGTAAAATGCTGCAGCAGTTACCATCAAACCTAAAGAAACCAATGGTTAAAAATGCAAAAACTAACGACTTTGAAAGAAACTACTCTCCACGTGTGAAATAAGTATGGGATATATCGGCTAATTTTTAATATGAAATCGATTTCATGTTACACTACGCATCGTCAGTCCTTAAATCTTTCAGCAGCTTGGCCGTTTATGGTTAGTGCTGAACCACATTTGCAGTGCATTAAACTCTTTAGAAAACTCGCATATTCATTACCACAAGTTCACAAAACTACATAAATAATTGAACCCTAACTAATAAATCTTAATATTTAAACCAAATGCAGCACCTCAAGTGTAGACGTGAGCAACAAAACTGTGACATTACAGCTATAAGGAGAAAATCTCTAAAATAGAAAAAATTGCAAGTGTGTCTACAAAGTCTTTAATGTCTCCTACACTTTAAAAAATACTGACAAGCTTATAAAAATGACAAAATAAACAGTAAAACCTGGATAAATGGTTCCACCAATAATCCTTCCAAGTGGATACCATGCTGTGTCATCAAACCAATTATGGAAAGCATAGAACCCTTGCTCAGCCAGATATCTCGTTGTGCGATAGTTGAAATAAGGATCAAATTCGTGAATAACACTCTCAAATCGAAGCACAGAAAACAATCGCACAGAAAATGCTGAAAAACGTTGATGATTTTTTAAACTTTTGGAATGTATACAAAAATGACATATATACCCTATAATAATTTAAGCAGTTGGTGAAGAGCATCTCACACATTAAAAAATCAGCCTGAAAGCAGGAGGTTAATTATTGTAAGGTTTTCTTTCATAAAGAAGTTCCTGAATGAATGCTTTTACAAGTTTTGAAGGATGAACCACAAATTGACACGAAACACAGTGTCTTTCTCTTAGCAGGAAGACTAGCTCCATGTTTTATCACAAAAGCCAAGTTGGTTTGATAGCCAAAACATTGCCTTAATTTAGAAGAATTTGTAATCTCAGGAAGAAATCCTTGGAATGCAAAATCACTGCCACCTCTGCAGCTTTCAAACTGCCTTATAATATGCCATTACACTAATGCAGAAAATTGTGTTGCATGGCATGCTAATATATAATATATTCATAATAAAAACAAGCCCATCACCTGAGTCTTTCTTGAATTTGAATAATCTATACATAATATTGTTTTTCTACAAATTTTTACAAAGCACACAAACTATTTGAACGAAGTTCTATTTAATGCTTGTGAAAAGTACATAAAACCCAGATACTTACCTAAAATGCAGCATATTGCAAGAATAAGCATTTTCAACAAATTGTCTTGCTTCTCAATGGACATTCGAAACCAGCCTACACGCCCCATATTTTCAGTTTAAGTTTTAATTCAAATTATAGCCACTATGCAGACATAAATTCAAGACCCCTTTCCCTATAAAAACAACATGTAGTGTTTGGCCAAGACACTATTACATTGGTTGAAAAGCAAATCAAGTAGCAAACAAAAACAAGTATGACAGCATCTGTATAGAAACATTTTTGAGTACTCAACATTTTAGAATCTCAGGCCGCATAAACAAAACTGTCTAAAATTTACATTTCATCACTATATCAAAAATGTGGCAATGGTTGAAAATGCTTTCATTTGCAGAGACAATCCTAAACCACAAAGCAGAGCTCTCAGCTTACAACAGTCCAATAACTCAATGCATAACTTGATCAAAGAATATTGATTTATTGACAAACATCAACGTTTTTCATTTCCATACCCATGGATACTAACAACTTTTTCAATAAATTTTTTATGCATGGTTTATTTTATTACGTTAGCAGACCTTATATTGGTAACTTTTATTTACTGAGGTTGATGAATGGTTTGTCAGTCATGATTGACAATGAAAGCTTAACTGTCAAATAACACATGAAACAATAAAGCTACATGTAACATCCCAAAACAAATGACAAACTGTACTTGCTAGAAAACTCATTCATTTTTGTGGTCCAATTACAAATCACCAGAATAAATTACATAAAACATTATTTTAAATTTTATTCATTTTACAATTATACTATGCATATCCAATCATGACATGTGGGAGATGTGGACTTTGGTCAAGTTCTAAAATTTTGTAGCCATTGAATAATACCAGTTTTTTTAAAGCAAAATAGGAGGTACCTGGTATGGACCTGTAGGAACCCGATTTCTCTGATTTCTAGGGACATGATAATATTCACTAAGTCTAGCGACCTAAATCAGGTTGCTAAAACACCTTAAAAAAACCCTGATAATACATCACTTGCATTTTCACACGTTTGCGGCCAGTCTACAAACATATCGTACTTGGAAATCAGGGAAGAAACAGGGATATTTCAGTTGTCTTACCAACCAGATAGCTCCTCAGCCGATTGCGCTGTAGAGCTGTTCAAGCCCTCAAAAGACTCAGCAAGTCTTCGAGTTGGCAATGAAAAAAAATTTTGGTCTTGGGTTTCAGGTTTTTTGTGAGTGACATTATAAGTAAGGTAGGTTTTTGGCCATTTTTGGCTGCTGGTACCAGACCAGGGCCCAACCGATTGACTGAAGTATTTTGCTCAAATTTGCAATGGAAACTTGGCTAGAATCTAAGTCTTTTGAGACCTTGATTGACTTTCTAGCATTTCTGGTTCAAAAGTTATGGCCTAAAATAAACAAAATAATATCTAATTATGGGATTAATTACTAATTTTGTTGCTTTTAGGTCACAACTTTTGAGCCCAAAACCCCAGCAAGTCATCCAAAGTATCAAAAAACTTGGATTTTAGCCTAGTTTCCAATGAAAAATTGAGCAAAACACTACCATCTACCAGTTCGGGTCTAGGGCCAGATGAAAGGCCCAAAACAACTCCACTTATGATGTCACTCACAAAACACGGAAACACAAAACCAAATATTTTTTGTTCATTGCAGACACGAAGACTTGCTGAATCTTTTGAGGGTTTGAACTGCTCTCTAGCGCAATCATCGGTGGAGATATTTCCGTGCTAAAAACATGTGCAAACTGCTGGATTTTAGCCTTAGCCTACCAGATCGGAAGGTGTTAGCATGAAATTTTTCATGTGAACAATCCATAGCAGTTAAACTAGTTCTCAAACCTAATGCTATCTTAAAAAGCTAAACACTACTCAAGCTAACATTAAAAAATACCAGGTAAGCTGCAACACTAGGAATAAACAGGGAAAATGTTCCTCTGTCTTGCGCACAGCACATCAATGTCTAGCCTTAGTTTTACCTACAGCAAATATTTATACAATATCTGAACCATACGCACAGCAAACTGAAAAATTTTGTTGCTGACTCATTGAAACTGCAGCATGTTGCTTGGCAAGTGTTACATTGGTTTTATTTATGCATTTGTTCACACTCTGTGAAGTTGCTGAAATTAAAATGTGATTGCAATTATGCCAATTACAATTGAAAATGGGTCACAAACAATTTGAGATGTTTCAAAATGAACTATGCACAGTTTTTCGAAGGCTGTTTTAATGTTGATGAAGTCATAACCACAATTACATGAAAACATTTAATTACATTCAGCAGAAAAACAGTGATTGCTTCAATTATGATATCAGCCTTCTCCACTCAGTCATTTTACTGACATATCAATTTAACTCCTAGCAACTAATGTCCAAACCTAGGCACTGCAGTCATCATTTTGCTATTTTGTTTAATTTTTGCTGTACATATTTTGGCTGGTTAATTTTTATGAACTAGAATTTCAGACTACCTTAGCTACCATGTAAACATAATTTAGCTCAGAGTCTCAAACACTTGGTGCCCATGGGCCACGGACATTTTTTGGGGTCCACAACACTTTTTGGGAATTTTCAAAAACGTTATTTACTTTGTTCACCAATGTTTAACACTTTGAGAACCGGCGTACGATATCTTCGTACTTCGATTTCGGCCTAAACAACAGCAGTTTTTGGTTGCCTTACCAACGCCCTAGCTCCTTCACCGATTGCGCTAGATAGCTGTTCAAGGGCTCAAAGGGATCAGACAGTCTAGTAGATTGCACTTGAAAAACAATTTTTTGGTTGGGGGGTGTTGATTTTTTGTGACTGACGTCATAAGTGAAGTAGTTTTGGGGTCATTTTGGCTCGTGTTGCCTGCCCTAGGGCCAAACCGCTAGGCCAAAGTGTTTCGCTGAAGTTTTCATTGGAAACTAGGCTCAAGTCCAAGTCTTTTGAGCCTTTGATCAACTTTCTAGTGTTTCTGGTTCAAAAGTTATGATCTAAAATAAACAAATTAATTAATTATCTAAATAGTCAAATATTTTTACTAACTTACATCATAACTTTTGAACCCGAAACCCTAGCAGGTCATCCAAAGTATCAAAAGACTTGGATTGTAGCCTAGTTTCCAGTAAAAACTTTAGCGAAATACTACACTTAACGGCTGGCGCCCAGGCCAGGCAAAGTGGCCTAAAAGTCTTCCACTTATGACGCCACTCACAAAAAAACCGCATCCCCCAAGCAAAAATTTTTTTTTCGAGTGCAGACTAGAAGACTTGCTGCATCTTTTGAGACTTTTACCGGGTCTGAAGAGCATACCAGACCGGAGAAATTCCCGCGCAAAGCCACGTGCGTTTAGGCGTTTTTTTT
>JGI24159J19872_10004875_pt1 | contig 17224 bp, 10 predicted proteins | sample Ectturendosymbi4_FD_19872 | JGI IMG/M metagenome (IMG submission 19872) | reverse complement strand
GAAAAAGGCAGCTTCTAAGGCTGGCAAGTTTCTTCCAATGCCACTAAGCCGTATGTTTTCACCCCCAGGGTTTTTCCTTCTTGTGAAGACTATAATTCGTACATGAGTGAAGAGCTCAGTGAAAACGTTTCTCGAATCACCAAAATCTCAAAAAATCATGCAAGCGCCGAAATGCGCGCCAACACGAGTACAAGTCATGTGATCGCTTCTTGGGCAATGCAGTAAAAAATGCAGTAGTGCGTGCCCTGCCGCTTGGTAGGTAAAAGAAATTATAACTAGCATAACAAGAAAATGACAAAAGCTCTCAGTAATTTCAGCCAAGCTGGAAAGCTTGTAGTTTCCGCTTCCATGCAAACCTTTTCAAATGTTCGTATAATTGTTAAGTGCCCGATGGTTGACATGTCGTTTTCCAATTATTTTTAACGGTATTCGTGCCAAGCAAGGTCACCCATCATTGCGCCTCCAGTTGCTGGTAAGCGAGTGCATGTTGAAACGTGACTCTACCTCGAACCGACGTGACGAGGTATGGGTTAAAATAGTTCGTTGTTTTTCAGGTAACATCTCATAGTGCGCCCTTGGATGGCAGCAGCTACATCGATTCGTCGGGAGGAAGTCCTTTTCTAAGACACCGTCGTTCTCCGTTCATCCATTCTCCTTGTATGTACAGTAGCACAACGGTAGTTGCAGTGTGAACAAGCTATTCTTATTTTACCAAACAACTCTTGAATATATATATATACAAAGATGGAATGTTTGTGGTTTGTGTTGCCTTTATGAACGTCATTGCCTGAGGACCTCACGGAACTTTGTTTCTTCCCCTTACCTTCGTCACTGTTGCGGTTGTTTGGCAGTGCCAAGTGAAGACTACATGACTGAACAGAAAGCCCTGAACAACTACCTTAAATCAATGTTCGAAAAAGAGGAATCAAAATCCCACTTGCGTAAGTTTAAAAATTACGACTGGAACCCAAGTACAATTTTGTGGGTGTAAATTGTTTTCAGGATTCACTTTGATCTGCAAGTAACAGTGCTAATTTTTGTTACTTTTGTTTGTCGAGGAAAGACTCTAAAAGTAATGCTGGGACAAGCATGACGTAGATAGGAACGGATTTTTATGATATGAGTGACTGTTGATGGTGCTTAGTCGATACTGTCACTGCTCAATTGCGAACAGTCGTAATCACACCTTTATAAGTTTTAAATTGCAGGGTTCCCACGGAGTATGGAAAAAAAGTTTGGTCATTTCCCAGCCTGGTGAAGTCTGGAAAAAAGTGTTTTGGTCTGTAACGATGGAAAAATAAAATCATTTTTCAGACTTAATCTTTTGACATGCATTTTCATATTGTTTCGTTCAAGATTGATTACTAACATAGGTGTAGAAGCAGGCAAATTTTTGGGGGTACGAAAGATTTTTGCCTGATTTCTTCAAAATTGCCCGAAAAAAATTTGGGCCACTTTGTATGCGATTTTCATGTGATTTTCGGCTCCAATTTTTCAAATCAAAGCACGTTGGGCGCCATTTTTGCTCGTATTTTTGTGGAGTTTGCCCAGATTTTCAGGGATTTTTTGAAGATTTCCACTGATTTTGCCCGGATTTTCCCCAAATCAAAGCATTTGTGGTGCGCTCGCACCCCTACACCACTGATTACTAATATCGTGTAGTGACTGTATTGTAGTGACCTGGGTAGGTCATTCGGAAAAGATAAGTCGACAAAAAGTCCGGAAAAAAATCTTGAAAACGTCTGGAAATTTATATTCAAAATTGTGTAAGAACCCTGAAATTCGTGTATTGTTGGATTGACGTCCAGAGTTGATCTGGAGAGAATTTTTGTATAAGAGCAGTCTGTGAAGAGATCTTGACATTGTCATTGAGTATTGTTCCAGTAGATGGCGAATATAAGTTTTTTGCAGAGTTTACGATCCCTGTTAAATTGCAGATTTTTGAAAAGTCTCATTCATTATTTTTCTCTCGCTGGTCGTTATGTACAGAGTCAATGTGGCTGTGGGTCCAGCACTGAGCAGAACTGTTCAAAAAGATATTTGTATCAGAGGTGATCACGGAGCCGGAGTGAACTCCGGGGGAGTCTAAGATTTTCGCCGGAGCAAGACCCGGAGTCGGAATTTTGAACAAAAACCGGAGCAGGAGTGAAATTTACCGTTCCAGCCGGATGGTAAAGTTTCAAATTTAAGCTTTCTCTGACAGGCTAATTGTTAGATTAACATCATGGCTCTTTTTTATTGGTTAAATTGGACAGTGAACCATTCAGTGCAAGCTGCCGAGGATGAGGGAGGATGGCACACTGGCGCCTGGCTGGCGCGTGGCCACTTCAACCAATCGTGTTTGGCTGAAGGCAAAATATCTCCAGCTGTGCTTTTGCCTCATGAGGCAACATAGACACTGTCTTCAGATATTTCGAGTGTAAATTTTCAATGAGCGCAGGAGCTGGGGTCACTTTTTTGGAGCAGGAGTCAAAAAAGTGACTCCGATCACCTCTGATTTATGTGTTTGGCGGTCTACGTTGTTTTTTGTGCTAAGGTCGCTTATAAGTATTGCTCGTCGACCTCTTCGCATTAGTTCGGGTTTGCAAAAGTTGTTAATTGGACAACGTTACTATGTATTGTGATAATTCGGTCTATATTTTCCCAGCAGTTCATCTTATTCTCGCTGATGTTGAAAATGTGGCGTTTGTTCCACCCGATGCTGCAGTTGTCAGCAATAGCCGTGGAGATTCATTTGGCGGTTCTGAGTGCATTACGCACGATATGCTGTTTAAGACAGCGAAGGCGGGGGCACTGAAAATAACACATGTGATCTAGTTAGCTGCCCCATAAATGAGATATATCGAAAAGAGGTCCATAATAGATGGTGGTGCCGACCGCAAGACGTGCTGTCGCAGTCTGATGTACAGGTTGCGGGATTAATGACCCAATTGTGAACAGGTTCTCATGTCAGAACACACATGGCCATAACATTTAAGTGTCATGGACCACAAGATTACAGACAAAGAAAAGAAAAACCCGACTGAAATAAATCTTCGAGTTGCTATAATCTAACCCTTCTTGATCCACGACAGGCACGCATCCGGGGGGACAACCGGTAATTTCTCCCCCGAAATTTTCCAAAACGTGTTTAGTTATTAGATACAAATTACAATCATTTTGCCTCCCCTTCCCCGAGAATATCAGCTGGTTGCGGCCCTAATCCACGCACACCCATGTCAAGGAAAGTTTAATGGTTCTTGAGTCGCTTTGCAGCAAACGGGGAACCACCATAGCGTGAGTTGCTCTCTGGTGGTAATGCAAACTCTCGCGATTGTGAGCTGTTCTTTACTGGAGATTGACTTCGTGTGAAAATTCAGCTCTTTCTGCAAGTGTTGCTGATAGTCACAAACTAATAGTCCGTATTGAAAAATGTAGAAAGATGAAACATGCGAACACACACCCGCAAACGCACTCACGTATTTACATACATTGACAATCACATTATATAACGCAAACCTGAAAAATAGATGCTGACTTTCGGGGTTGTTCTCTGGTTGTAAACAAGAGAACACATTACTCGTGATGATTCTTGTAACTTACAATAAGCGAGTTCCTATATCGTTTTTTGAAAGTGACTATTGGCAATTCCTCAGGAGAGGGATCTATTTGCTGCCAGATTCTTGGACCTTTCTGAAGACCCGCAATAATTAGTGACTTTCAGTTTAAAGTTGGCTTCGTTCATTTTATCCCACATTGGTGTGGTTTTAATGGATGTTTTGCGTAACGACAACGCGTTTTTATAACAATTTCGAAAGTTAAGATAACCATCTTTCTTATAACGTTAGGTAGAAATCACTACCGGCATACAACTTGAGCACGCGCCGCCAAAGCTGTTAGGCTGGGTTCGATTCCAGGTCGGGTCATACCGAAGATTTGAAAAGCGGTATTTATGGCCTATCGCGTAAATGGGCGGGTGCAAGGAAGCTGTTCACGCGCGGTGCTACCATTGACGACTCGCCATAAATGCAGCCTTCACCACTAAAATAACCGCATGGCTCCCGGTGCACGCAAGCGCAGGTGGGCTCTGCAGACAACTCGTGACACTCTCGAAAGGAGTACAAGCGAGTTTAAATGAAACTAAACTGATAGAAAACACACTAAAGCATTGGAATGGACTGTGAAAAGAATTAATATCTTATAGACCAGTGATTCTTAACTTGGGAGGCGTTAATTATTTCCCGAGGAGGCGTGAGCCTTGCATCCAAATTAAAAATTCTTTATATTTACAACCAAACCTTTATTGCGCCTCGTTAACACTTCAACTGCCTTTCCACGTATCGGCGTTTGCGCGTTTTTAAACGTGATATAAACCGTGATGTAATAGAGGGTGTTGAAGGGAAGCACCAATAGGCGTGGTTGAAAAAAAGCGAAGAACCACGGCTACAGACGATCGTGGTGAAGGTCCTACGTGTCATTTTCTGCATAAAAGTGCTTTGACACAAAATTTACGCTTTGCGACCTTTCATGTAAATTTATGCCTTCTTGAGTTCACGTGAAGATGCGCTAATGTCATTTAGAACACACTTATCAGCAGACACACCTCCGTGGACTGCGTTGAGTTACCTGTGTTGCATGACTATCCCCATTGTTTGCTGCAGACGGTTTCGATTCTTCGTTGGGCGCAAGCCCCGGTTATTGGAGCTACGGGTCGAGCTTCTTGGATTACAGCGTTGAATTGAGTAGAAATCTCTATCAGGTGATTGAAAATTATTTTCGTATCTGGATTCTTTTTCGGTGGAGTCGGGATTTAAGTGCTAGTGTGTTTTTATATTGAGGTCGGTCTTGTGTAAGTCGCAGTGCGCTGCTGCAAAATAAAACCTGGGTTTACATTCGTTCGTGCATTAATTTGGTAAACGTCGAGCTTTTTTCCAAACTGGAATGTCGTCTCTTGTCCTGCAAAGCTAATCCAACGTTTTCAGCGCATCATCACATGATTTACATTGCTCAGCTTTCCACACGATCTCCTAAATCAACTACGACAAGCAAAAGCAACAAAGATGATCAATCGAAAATGGCCACTATGGAGGTAAAGCATTCGCTAGCCTTACTTCTAAATTCCCCGTCCAAAAAGTTCAGCAGATTTCATCGGCTCTTGTAGTGGATGTTGGAAAGTGTTTGTTGCTTGTTGCAAGAGATGTCACATCCGTCGTTTTAAAAAACGTTTCAAAAAACGGCATCTACTGCGTTATTTTGAAGCCATCGGAATCACTGGCGCAAATACGATCGTTAAATGGTACTTGGAAAAGATTTCTTACGCCTGTAGCTGCCATTGATGAAGCCATGGTTGCCGCCGAAAGTGCCACGACCTGGTTCTCATGAAGTATAATATGCGGTTCGTGAATTTTGTTTGGTGCTTCTCACAGCAACACCGACGCAACTAAATCCCTGGCGCTTCTCGGCAGTAGTCGATTGCCTTTCGCCAGTGAAAACCTGATCACCTCACCCGCCCTTTGATTCCAGCTAGACTTGCCAACCCGGGAGAGCTTTGTTGCTGAAACATGTCAACCCGGGAGAGCTTTGTTGCTTTGCAGCCAGGGCGTTAGTTATTGCTCCGCAAAACTCTCATGCAGATGCACGTAATCTTGTGTTCGGTTTGATTTTGAAAGTCATTTTGCAAATGATTTCACAATATATATTGTGCACGCACAGCACTCTAATTTTTTTTATCATCCAACTTTGATAAGTTTCGGGTTGTTGTGATTTGTAGGTTTCAAGTGTCAGTTCAGTTAAAAATAAACAAGTCTTTTCATTTCAAAACACAGTTCATAGAAGTTTGAAGTTAAGCATACGTGGTTATTCTCGTTTCTGAAAAAAAATTGTGCTGTTCTTAGAAATTGATCGTTTTCACACGCATTTTTTGACCTGAATTGATCTTTTTACTAGCATTTTTTGACAAATGTTGCTTTCGTTGCAGTATTTATGTTATTCTGATATGCGCTTTCGCATCGGTCAATTTTTTACTTGTTCTATCTCGTAGTATTGGATCCAGTCCGGTGTGGATCGCAACTGCTTGGTGGAGTGGGTCGCCCGTCTACGGCGCTGGCTGTCATTGACTGTACTTCGTGGAGTTGTAAAAGAATGCAACAAGGTCAACGCCCAATTGAAGCACATCGGCTGTCCGGAAATTCAGGTACACGTGGCGTGCTACGCTGTTTGTTTCTGCACTATTCAAACTTCACAATTATTTAATCTTTTTTTTCGACTTAAAGTTTTGAAGTCATTGTGAGTTTACGGATATCACTCCTCCAGTTCATATTCTAGACCTGCTTTTTTTCAAACCTCCACGTTGGCAACAGCTCTAGGAAAGCTAAGCATGCCCAGCGGTTCTCCGAGACTTTTTGCCAGAGTGAAAGACCATAGGGGGGCGATAGCTAGAGTGTGCGTTAAAACTAGGACTATGGAGTCGATACCAAAAACTTCCGAATCCGACTCCTCTTTTTTGGTGGTACGGTTCCGACTCTCCACTACATGTACTAATCACTCTAAGTTTTTAAACATCCGATCAACGGCATAACTTTGTGTATATCGCTGAAGCTTTTAATGGCATTGAAAAGGTTTCAACAAGCGTTGAGTAGTGTAAGCAAAGTAACACACTAGCACATAAATTTATGTTTTTACATGTTCAAAAATTAGTGTTTGGATCTGCATGATGATATTTACCGTAATAAATTCACGTTTTTATGTAGGAGATAAACACGTTGATTGATTTTATAAAGAAATAGATGGATCGTACATCTTTTTAAAAGTATGTTAACAAACGATGACAGTTTAAAGGTACTTTCATTTCNCTAGTAGTGGCAACAATGAGTGCAACACTCACCAGTAGCAATTGCTCTCTTCCACTACTAGACCGTCATTCCAGTGTTGCCAAGCCNACAAAGACAAAATATGCCAAATTGTGTTTCAGAATATGCCAAACAGGACAAAAATATGCCAAATTCTTTTCGTAACAAAAAAACAACTGGAATGTAGGCAGTAAATTTTTTTCCCTATTATAAAGTTTACTGCACAATTGACAATTCATATCAACACATTTTAAGGCTGTCTATCAAAAAGAATCGTTTCCCAGTAAAGAATCAGACACTAGAATGTTACAGAGTATAAATTTTGGCTACTAGACGGCACCATCAGCTTTGCGAAGTGCATGAAGTATAAAATAGAATTAAATAAAGCCCATAAAGAGTAAAGATACCAATTACAAGAATCTAATAAAAAATTGTAACCCCGCTGCCCACACTTTACACAAAGAAAAAATGACACAATAGGAACAAGCAGGCAATTTTAAAGCTGGGTGATGTTATTGACATGTCTTCATGAATAGACTGACGCTATAACGTTCATGTCAGCAAGTACCAGGGTTTAAAAAAAAAGTTTTTTCCAAAAAAAAAAACCCACCTCTTTTTTGTTTGTTTTTCTTTCAAATCCGTTTTTTGTTGTTTTTTTTAAAGAAAAAAGATTTTGTTTTTTTATTGAGGAAAACGGAAACACCCCATTCTGAATTATTTTTATTGCATCATGCAATATCACTATTTTCAGAATCATACAATAATGACTTGTTATACCTACTGTATGGCATTCAAAATTGAGGGTAAAGAAATGTACCCCATCTTTGTTTTCAGTGTTGTTGGTCAGTTCACTCCGAAGTTGTAAGGCTTGGCAAGCATGCGCACAGCAAACAGAACAATCATTCCCACACAAACTCTTTGGTTTCATGTCAAGTTTATGTGCATACCCTACTAGCTCAGCATCTATAGAGTGTATTTTTTCAACATATGATTTGGTATGGTCCAAAACCAGAAAAAGTTAAATGCACAAAAGACAGAAAAATTGGTTAAAATATACTGATTATGCAGAGCTGAAGAAGATAACCATTAGAATTTACTAAATCTTATTTATTCTTCTCTTTTTTTCAAGTCCTTCAAATTTCGTTATTGTTCGCTTTCTTCCATTAAAAAAAAATTGTAGTTAACTGTACAAATGTCCTGCTTATTTTATTTTTTACTTCTTAGTAGACTTTTTAAAGAAAAATAAAGAGTTGTTTTTTGGTGGGTTTTATTGGACTTTTTTTAAGTGGGCTTTGTTAAAAAAAACGGGTGGTTTTTTTGGGTCGTTTTTTTTTGCAACAACCCCGCCAAGTGCTAACTGGTGAGTGGTGGCCATTACATGCATAACCTTTGAAAAACCGGGGTTTCACTGTGTTCTCATATATCGTAGTGTAGGCTATATCTACAAGATCAAATTCAGCAGACTCTAACAAGGCAGTAGTATACTGTATCGCATCCTCGATCATTGCCTTGGTGGTACATAACAACAATGAAAATTTCCTGCATTTTTGGTCACTTTCAAGTCTTTGTAACAATAAAGATTTGTTTCACCATTAAGTTGTGCCTTACTCGCAAAATGACATTTATGATTTAACATGGAAAGTTTTAACTTGTTCATGAGTTTTGTGTTGACAAGTGCAACATGATTACACACCTCGGAAACAAGAGTTCTTGTGAAAACAACTAACAATGGCAGGGTTGCCAGATTTTTTCCGAAGCTTATGGCCAAAACCTTAATAAAAATGGCCAGTTTGGTCATTTTCATTAAGGTTCAACATTTTGAAATGTCAAAAAATTGGTTGCTGGAAAATGTGCCAAATTTAACAAATATGCCAAACCAAAAATATTTATGCCAACCACCTCCAAAGAATGCCAAATTTCAAACATTTGCCATAAAAATATGCCAGTTGGCAACACTGCGTCATTCAACTCACCACGTGACCACGAGGTCGACAACGTTCGGCATTACATCAGTCACATACGTATGACGAAACAATGAACAATAAACTTTCTGATCAATCGGCCAGTGACGGTCAATCTTTCAATCCACAGTAATTCCCACGCAATTGTGCTGGTTAATGGTGAAGAAAAATTCACCATCTCTGTAGTGCAGATAATAGTTAATTCCTAATCTCCAGCAGATCTGTAAGGCGAAACGAGTTGTCTTTAAGTGGTAAAGTACGTCTGATAAAAGCCAAGAAGCAAGTGATAGCAGAAAATTGTTGCAGCTAAATTTAACATATCGCAATTACAAGTTTGCCAAAATGTAAGGCGAAGGAAAAGCTTTCAGAAATTCATCGCAACAATATTAATCCATCGAGGAAACGCACCAGGGAAGCTGCTGTGTTATTCCAGCCAATCATAATGCGCTTTGTACCCGAGTCAACCGATACGTAGGTAACAGGAATTGTATGTGCAAATTTGGCTTCATTTAGGACAGATGAACTTGTATTAATGGTGGACTGGTTGAATGCGTCAGGAGTTCATACAATTTGGGAGCAAGTTTTAATCGCATAAAATATCTGAGAAGTTCGATATGCGGTTAACCGATTTCGTCTGTATTTTAAAACTTGCAAAGCAATCTAAAATCAATTGGAGTCAGAGTCAGGACAATTTCACAAGCTCCAACTCCACTGACGAAAGATCCTTTCGACTCAGCCCTAATAACAACGAAGGTGGTGCTGTAGTTTAGTGTTGCAATGTCTTTGTCCTTGTCGAAAAATAGCGTGATCTCATCTGCAGCCACTGTTTTCTCGAGTCTGCACAAAGCGAATCCATTTCTATGCGCATCTTTGAGCTGCCTGGCAAAAAGTTGCCAGTTAGTGTAGGTCGTGTATTCCAGCAAATGCACGATTGTTTATTTAGCATGGTCTGCAGAGGCACAAAGTTAAATCACTCGTGAAATACCCCCAAAGCTGCTTTGGTTCCCCGCAATTTCTGTGCGCGCACGGCTCAAGCATCTTCGTGTCTTCGTTCGAGCATCGGCACCTGAAGACAAAGCCTTACTTGCTGAAGGCCGATGTCTCGTACAGGGTGCAAACAATCAATCAATGCGATCATCCCACTTTACCAGCGTGTCTTCTTGCAGTTTTCAGTTGTCAGTCACTGAGTCGCTTGCGGTGGCGCTCCCTCGCAAGAGCACTAGCATCAACTTCCCCGAAACGAAGTAATTTCAGATAGGTCTTCTTGCTGATTGCCGTCATTGCTTATCACAGAAACCGTGTTCTTTGTGCGCATCCGGAGCTTCCACATAGGAATGGTCTGTGCGGCTGTTGCCGTTTACTTTTTGCACAGATTCTGTGACATCTTTGATCCCACGTTTTTTATTCCGCCACAACCTTTCCACAATGGAGCTCATTTCGCGTTGTTGAATTTCAAGCGCGCTTTTGTTGTATCCTGGTCATTGACAAACCGCGCGATGACCGGTGCGCAGCAATTACCAATTATTTACAGACGTAAGCACGGATCCTGATTTTAACAAGTTATACCGTTGGATAAACGACACCAGTGTAAGCAAGCCTTAACGTTAATGCAAAAATTTCTTTTGATTGTTGTTGATGCATAGCGCACCCAATCTGTTGCTTGTTCTAAATAATCGCGAACTATCTTCATTTTTAGATTGGAGAATCTAGTCTCAGTGCACTGAAGCAGATACATCAGAGCAAAGCAAGTCAAGTGCCCACACTAACTTGGCTGCTTCCGTATTTGGAAGTGACGCAGAATCAAGAGTATTTGTTTCAACGAATAAAAAGTGAGTTTTGAGCGGAGTTGTGCTGCACGTTGTGTTGAGCAATTTCGACGCTTGTCTTGTTATCGTTCTGGGACAACTCGAATGTCATTCGGAGCTGCACAACACGAAGTACCGCTGCTGTGCTGATGCTGTACTGGCTTGCCACATCTCAGGTGCTGGTCAGCTTACTTGCATAATGCCTCGCTGAGCTGCCGAAATCCCTGTAAAATCAGCTTCGAAATCCCTGCAATCCACAAATTTGGTAACGTGCGAACTGAAGTGGATAGCATCACCGTATTTGTTCAGAAAAATATAATTTTTGCTGCTCGGAAAATCTAAGCTAAGTGGTTCACCTTTCTTTATTCAGTCTCCCGTGATCGAGAAAGTACCACAGCATGGCTTGAAGCCTTGACATCTCACATCAACTCTAAACAAACTTGACGTTCGCTCAAAACATTTGTTTTTCCCACCTCCTTGCCGGGCACAGGCGCCTTTGTCGGCTTGCGTCACTTCCTTCGGTGACCTTCGATCAATATTCCTGGGCCCAGTAAGACTTGGCAGGTGTTGCTGCCAAACTGGACGGAAACATCGAGCAGATGAAAGATTGCTCGCGTCCAGGATTGCATGCGGCAAATAGTTTTGTATTTTCTGAATGTGCAACAGTGCGAGTATTCTTTAATCTCAGATTTGCAGTAGTGTTTTTAGTGAATAGAGGATTTTTCGCTTTTTGCGATTCTCACTTGTTTTTCACACTTGTGCTTTTCCTTTCAAAAGCTTTTCAGCGACATAATTTTATGGCACTGTGCATTGATTATACACACGGCTATTTTGCACCAACGATTTTTTAAACGAAGCGGCTTGCTATCTCGTACGTGCTAATTGAGCTTCGCTAGGTGCCGGCTAAAGAAAATTTGTTTTGTTGAGCCGACTGTACAAACATGTGTCGGTTGCGGCAATCGTTCTTTGATCTGCTGTAAATCGCTAGATCAAGGTTAACGAGTTCCCGCGCAATTTGCCGCTCGCTATCACGTCCGACGTTGAAACACTGCAAATCAAATGCGACTGACAATCGTGAGCAAACTGAACAACGAATTTGACGTCGTGCGTTTTGCAGAATTTTTCAAAGCCAGCGTTTATGGGTTGGTATGCCCGCAACTGCTTTCCACCCAGTAGCAAATTTGTTCAGGCTTCAGAAACGGCATGCTTGTGGTCTGTTAATATACATATACTGTAAATGCATGGAACGTAGCATCAGTTCGCATTTTTGAAAAATGCCGTCGTGGTCTTTGTCCATTTCCAGTCACCCATGGCGATCGATATAATACGACCTCGTCGCAATGCACGATTTGTACCAGTTTGTTACTTATACGCGCTATTTCTGAAATCTTAATATTTTTTCATATGTTTGCAGCTCTCGCTGCCGGTGGATACATGAGTGAATACAGATGGGACAAAGGCGGCAAGACGAAAGGGAGAGAGTGGGCTGAAGATCTGCCCACCGACTCTGCAGTTGTCATGCATATTTTTTGCGTCTATATGGATGTGCACCTGCCACCTCACCCTCGGTATGTTGAAAATACGGNGTCAGAGTTCGCGCCAACTGCCGCTGGCAATTTTTGGGACGGTNGGAGTCAAAATCTGTAACTTGGCGATCGGGTTAGCATGGCCTGGGAAAAAATCAACGGGTTTCGTCACAACTGCTATTTAATATTTTCCCGTTGTCAAACTCGAGAAAAGGACACAAATCGATGGAAACTCCGCCAACTACTTTCTCCGACCGGCAAGCTGACTTGGACCCGTGTCAAGTGCAGAAAGTGTTTGTCGACAGCATTGGCTGCGATGGGCTGGGAAACTCATTGTTTGAGATTTGCAAAATCTGCGACCAGACACTTTGCAGTTTAAATTTTTTAACTGGCCCGGAAACCGTGTAGTTGTTTGCTTGTAACTGGCCGGGCTTGGTGTTCAGCCAACGCTGCTTTGCGTGTGAGATGAATGAAGCAACGCTGCTCTGGTGTTACGCACAAGTTTACGCGCGGCTTTGGTTTCTTTCGGCGGCGCCGTCTCATCTGTCGTCACCTGCTCCGATTTTGCTCTTGAATAATTCTCGCCGTCTTTTTGTCGTGATCCGAACTCACCTTCGTCACGTGTTTGGCACTCGACAGCTTATTTCTTCATTTTCTGCTTCTTCCCAGTGCTTCTTTATCTTTGCGGTTCACCTCGTTGCATGGCAACGACCTTCCCATCATTTCAGGAGACAAGGCAAGAGCGATGGTTTCGCGCAAAATAATGACAGAGAACCTTTCAGACCGCTGTAATTTGCAAGTAGGGGCAAAGCTGTTAACCCTGTAATGGCTGATACACGTGCGAGAACTTCGTGCGAGAACCGATTTTTTGAAAGTATGCGTGAAACGAAGCCCTGCCACGTTTAAATTGCTTTGTTTTTTAGGTACCCAGATGGTAAAGCCTTCACGTCACAGTATTTTGTGCAAAGTCCGCACAAGCCTAATCCATCGAGCAGCGCAAAGATGCAGATCTTCCAGAGCAAGCTCCTGCCACCTCACTACCAGCTTGTCACCAAAGAGAGAACATACGACCCGGCCTCGGTATGCTGTGATTGAAAAATGGAGACAGGAATATATTGACCGGTGCTCGTTCCAGACTGACAAGCAACCCGTCATCGACCAATATCGCAAATGTTCAAATATTTTCCGAACCAGCTTCGACTCACTAATGTCGGAGCGTGTCGTTCTCTGTCATTTCGAATTAAATGTTTGCCATGCAGTCGCTAGGCAACGACAAACGTACGGATTTCAAGAAAACGAATGTATCAGACTGACATTTAACGTTACGTAATATGTGCTTAGTCGAGACAACCGTTGCGTCTTGAAGCAGAGATCTATCCGAAATATCCGACAGACTAAAAAAGATTTATCGTGTCCCTTCGTTATTTTCTTTTGCTTTGCGATGGCCACGCATGGTGCTTCAGCCGCTATGTTCTGGCTGCTTGCAGTGGACGTTTGATCCTGCGGCGGCAAGGGCGCTACTCCTCCTAACCCTAACTATTACTAATCCAGGCCGGCGACGGTCGGGCTTGAGGTTGTCCTTCCCGTTGCGTTTCGTTCGAACGATGCGGCCCAACAACTTCCCGCGCTCTTGCTCGTCGCTTGCTTGGCACTTACTGGCGATTACTGCGAGTCTGGCTCTCGTGCCTGTAAACGCGGTGCTATTTTTTGAGGTGCTGTTAATGACACAAGGCAAGGAAGGCCCGTTCGGCAAGTACCTGTCTTGTTACGGCATCACCCCTAAGTGCCAATGCATTTTCACCCACTGCGAGAACAAAACCGGTCGTGTGCGTCTTACGCCTTGCTCGATGATTGGTTGCAGATGGCGTGACGTCACAGACCGAACAGTAGTCTTGCTTTATCGGCGACGCACGATCTTGTGTTGTGGTTTTCCGAGGGAAGAACCGCTGGTGGGCGGAATAGAGCTGAACGTAAGGCATCAGTCATGTCAGGCATTCCTTACGCTTTGAATCTAAATCGTGTTTATAGTTTTTTGAAAATTTTCTCTCATCTTTCATTAAAGAACAAAAGCATGAACGTGAATGACGCTAACGCAAGATGAACATCTTGCCTTGTTTGGTGACAGATACACTGAAAATCTCGGTTCGCGTAACGCTAGAGTGAAGTAACGGTTGAAAAACTTTATTCGGACTTCAACAAGTGTTTGCTGCGACATGCTTCGCTCTCGTGCGGCGATGTGAACCTGCGCCTGTGACGTATCTCGCTTCGAATGTAGCGCCGGCATGGCGAACCACTGTTGTTGTTGTTGCAGGGACGTCACAACCTTTTCATGGTCATCTTGTTTTTCTTGCACTGGATCAAAACAAAGGAGTCGTCGATGCTCGGGTAAGTTACGTGTCGGGATTAATACGCTCACATTGTGTCGAACCCTGCCGAACACATCAGCCAGAAGTACCGCGCGGAACCTCGTGCGTGCGATTGTCGTTTCGTCACCTGGCATGTTTGCTCGGAACGCTGAGCTTTGCTTCCTTTATTTGCTATGCATGTTGTTGCAAACTGACGCTGCAGTGCGTAGTGATTCCGTGCAGTTACCCACACAATAAAAAGTGTTTTTTGAAGTTGTTTTAGGGACCCGCTTCGGGTCCTGGAATTGAAAATCGGGTCCCCACAATTAGAGAAAATTATCATCGGGCCCCGACAGGTCCATACCAAGTACCTAAGATTTTCCTTCAAAAAAAAAAAAACGCAATAAATTTTATAGCCGCAAAAGATCTACAACAGCTTAAATGCTTCACGATCCACCAGTTATCAGTAAGTACTTTTCCGAGTAAAACATGCCCTCCCCTCTCCTCGTCACAATGGACATCGAGACAGATCGGCGGGTGTCGATGGAAACGTCTACGTCACGTTCCTTCCCAGACACGTATGTTTAACTGAAAGGAACCGTGATTAACATCGGTCTCGTGTATCCGCTGTAGCAGGATATCGAGCGCTAATCAGCCAATGTGCTGCAGATGTTTCATGTCATCCAACCACAGGCCTATGGTGACAACTGATAATCTCACCCGGATCTGACCTGGCCACACCTGGTCCTTTTTTGCCCGTAGCCACCGACACACCGGTGATTTTTCTTGGTCATTGGGTGAAAATCCAGGTGGATCTTACTTTGTTTCGCAACTTTTAGCTTGAATCGACAATTATTCCATGCACGAAAGGTGCCCAGCTTGTAACAGATGCTGAACTTTGTCGCAAAACACTCGTCAATAAGTTATTCCTGGTCCCTGCGTGACGTCACCAAGGTCAACAGCGGTTGCGCTCTTGTTTAATGGACTTGCGTGGTCTGCTCTGTGGTCAGTTGGTCGCCGGCCGTGTTTACGAAGAAGCTCGTCCGTAGCCTTTTGACCCGACTGCCGTTAATAGATGGAAGGAAACCGACATTGACTCTGCGATTCACTGCTTGTCAGCTCCTGTGGGAATCCGCGCCCGACCACGGTCGGCCCTGGTCTTTCTGCGGGTTGCCAAACCAAAAGGCCGTTTTGAAACGCGCGTGAATGGTTCCGACTTCCGTAAATATGGGAAGTTCCATCGCGGCCTGAATGCCCGGCACGTGATCCGGCTGCCACATCCGCCTGACGTCACAACGGCGTCTCATTCCTGCGATGCCTCGCACGAGTTTTCGGTCGCGCGCGTTGCAGGCCTCGCCAGCGGGCATTGGCGAAGGTGTGCGGCTTTTGCAGTTGAGCGCTGCAGACTGAAGCCAATTTATCACCGCATTAAACTGATGCGCAAATGAGCCCTGAAGCGGAGACCACCCAGGCGCCGACATTTCTTGTCAAACGCTGTCCCGGCCAATGATCACTTGCCAACATGTTGCGGCGTTCTGCGAGCGCTTAACGCCCCTTCGCTTTTTTTCCGCAGCCAAGTCAACCTCGGCCTTTCTGGCATAAACCTTCTGTGCGTCATCGAACCCACGTCACGGACGCGCGCCACCGTCCTGCCTTCCAAGGAACAATCGTCGACCGGTTGACGTCACGGCCTCTACCCCACGACTTTATCTGTGTGGTTTGGCTGGAAACGGTCGCCGGCGTGCAAAGGTCGCGGATAAGTTTGCCGAAACCCTCCACGCGTCGCCGTGGCGAGAGTCTTGCCTGGTTTGTAATTTTAGCTGCACGTCTGTAGCCGCGATCGCGACGCGAGACCTGACGGAAAGCAAGAATTCGATTGGTCGTCTGAGCAAAGCCCGCTTGAAAAGTTAACATTTGTTTCTACCTGGCAGAAGGCATCCGGTCGCATGTCTTGTCTGTGCTGACCTGTGTTTATCTCATGGACTTATTTCATTGCGTAATAAAACGGTGCTCCGCGTCTGCATCTCGTCGTTCGATCGCTGAGTTGTGTGCTTTGTTTTGCAGGATAAGCGATGCTTTCACCGGACCCCTCAACTTGCCACCTTATTAAAAACTAGTTCCGCAAACGGCACAGTATGAAGTAAATCTGGTGCAATATCTTTCGTTACAAACAGTCTAGAATAAGGTTTCTCAACCGGAGCCCTCGACCCCCTCGGGGGCCACGAGCAGAGACCTTTACTAGATAGCTCTGCCGTGATATTGCAAAACCCTACTGATGAGCACGAGGCCACAAGTGTTGACAGTCTATGGAAAGGGACCACAAACCATGAAAGGTTGAGAACCACTGGTCTAGAATCTTAAACTTAGCTTTCTGGCGTGACCCTGGATTATCCCTCTGATAGTTGCGCTTGTCACAGCACACATCATACCATACCTTCAGTAGCATCTTCAGTTGTAGGACGAACAAACTAGTCGGTACTCTTAACATTTTTTACCAGTACCAGATATAGTAGATCCAGAGCAGTGTTGCACGCTGTAGTTGCATAGCAAACGTTTCAACATAAAGTCGCTCATCAACACTAAAAAAGCCTTTAAAAAACTATACAGTTTTATTTTGAGACGTTTCGGATGATTCTTAATCCACCTTCAGTCAAAAAACTAAAGCAACACTTGGCAATGCTAGCAATTCAAAACCAAAAGACTCTGTGACGCAAGAAATAACAGTGTGACGCAAAAGACGTCAAAACCAAGACCGCCAAC
>JGI24159J19872_10004869_pt1 | contig 17228 bp, 8 predicted proteins | sample Ectturendosymbi4_FD_19872 | JGI IMG/M metagenome (IMG submission 19872) | reverse complement strand
GCCGACGCCCCTCGCTGGATCCAATAACCTAGCTCAGAGTACCCGTCCACGAGAGACTCGGTGCAAAACAAGTTATGCTAAACGCTTTATGAATTTTGACGTTTATCTTTGCTTTACTAGACAGGGTCCTCGAGGCTGGTCCCATAAGAGACTACTACGCTAAGGCAAATAGTCAATGTCACCAACCTTAGCTGCTGATGACAGGACCGTTATACCCATTTATGCGGGGATACAGGTTTATTACACATCAAAGTGCGAACACACGACCAAAAATTATATGAAGATGAACGCATGAACATGATCCTAGCATAATGACCCCCCATTGTCCGGGATTTTTCTAAGTACAAAATCACAAAAAATTTGGCCAGGACTTCGTTTCCTTTTTGACTTTAAAATTCCCTAAATTTTGTTAAAGTCCGAAGTCACAGAAAATTTTGACAGGACTCTATTCCCTAATTAAATCTGACATGTCAGAATATTTTCAAAGTCCAAAGTTAAGTAAAATTTTGACAGAACTTCATTACTTCACAACGTTACGGAGCTTTCTGACAGAATCTAGTTATAATATCAGCATACATCCCTAACTAAACTCAGACTTGATCAAATGTTACCGAAACCTTCGTGCCTGGAAGGCCGGCAAAATTTCAGACTAAAGCTCCCTTGAGCGTTGGCTACAAGGCGGTCCTGGTTCACGAATTTGCCAGGCCCCCCAAGTTCGCCCTTCGGTTGAAACTAGTCAACTGAATTTTCGGAAAATCTGCTCGGGGGTAAGCAAATATTCCGAACCTAGTCGAAACGTTCATTTCTTGGTTTGTTTTATTATGACGCCTTTATGGTGAGGTCTTGTGACCCTTCTTTCTCACCTAAGTTTACTTTATCTTTGATTGGCCAAATGACATGAACTCGACAATAATCATGTGACTTTGTTTCTTTATGGTTGGCCTTTTGTCCTGAAATTCTCACTCTGCTCTCTCAGGGAGAGCTTTACTTTTTCCTTTTGAATGGCCTTGTGACCTGAAAATCTCACTCGACTCCTTTCGGAGAGAGTATTCTTTTCTTTTTGAGTAGACATATGACTCTAGGACATCATGCAGTTCTTGCGCAATATGCTCAAGGTATGGCGCAATAACTCCAGACATGACTATTGAGCAATATTCCAGTACGGCACACAACAGCTGATACTGCAATTATCTGGAAAACCGGTGCACAGTTTCCTTGTATGTCATGGGAACAACATTGGATAAGTTTCCCACTCTTTTCTGATAACTTGTCAATCAGTCATTTCTTTGTTACGCCTTCCTTTTCATTTGTTGCCCCAAGGCCTCGATATTTGTTGAGTTACTTTGGCCTTGTTTTCGTTCTAGTATTAGCGTACAGGTGTCATAGTTTTTCTCCCCTTACTTCAGGATAAATCTTTTTAATCCCTAGCTATGGTTCCTAATTTATTGTGGCTTCTACCCCATATCACACAACAATAACAGTTAGTAATGGAAAATGTTAGTAAGCTTGTTCATGCATAAAGTTTTCTGCAACATTCATTGTTGTTTGGCAAACAATCCAAACAGTTATTTTCTTCAGTCCTTTCCGAAGTGTCGGAGGAGTACTTTTTTTCTCCATAAATTATTGTCTTTCTTTTCAAAGTATGTTGGGGTTAATTTTAACCACAACAGTGGATAGCCTAATTCAAGCCGCAACCTCTTCATTTTACAGTTACCGGAATACACTGAAACAGTAAAAACAGACAAGCAGGTGAATCTAGAATGGGTGCTGCAAAACGCCTAAGAAAAGCAACTCAAAAAAACTTACGAAAAACATTTTGCTGCCCCTGGAAACTCTGCCGCCCTAGGCTATAGCCCTTGAAAGCCTATATGGGAAATCCAGGCCTGTCAGGCATGCAACAAAAATGGGCAAGCCAACTGTTTAACATACGCTCTTTTTGCAGTTTCAGCTAAGAATTTGTGCACGCTTGTTCGTTGCAGCGTAGCATNAAATTTCATGTTACCGCAGGTAGGACTACACAGCCATCAACGACTGCAGCCGGACGGTAAAATTGCTTGTGACATTTTTATGTGTTGATACTTTCCGACGGGAATTGTACATGTTTGCTTGTGTGTTTTTATGTAATGTTGTTTGGTCGAATTCTGTAAAGGTAAAACGAGTTTATACGCAGACAGGGAAAATCGAATTACACACAGATTGAAATGCTTTGTTTGTTTAACCTTTACACCGTACTGTAGTTATCTCGCCCACGTAGTTTGATTGATTTTGAAAACTGTTCATCATGTGCAGCAAAGCGCAGTAAAGCGCATTAATACAAGAAGGATTGCAAAGTCCGAATGCAAAGTAATAATCGTGCATTTACCTTAAACACACACGCACCAGAAAGCAACGTTCACGATAGAAAAAATGGGTCGGGCGTTTGCTCAAAATTGAGACTTGCAACAATGCCANTCCGGACCTTCAATCTACAGAAACACAAGTGGAAAAAGTGTTAAAGGAGCGATTGTGCTGTGATTGTGATGGTGTTTTGACTTGTGAACTTGTGATTTGTGTATTGTTGCTCAAACGCGTAGTACTATTGCAGCTTGCGCATTAAAATGTGTTTTTGTCGTTTTTTTTTTCAAGCAGAAGCGTCACAGTAACGATTATTGAAGAGTTCGCCAGATCATCGCAAATATCAAGTAATAAGAGACGTAATATTCAGAAGTAAAAGTTAGTGAAAAGAAACACTCACTTAAAGTGCGGTTTCATATTTTTCCTAATCCTGTCAGTTAAAAGTCATAAACGTGGAAGAGGTAAAGCAGTTAAGTCCAGGGCCGGATTTAGAGGAGGGCAAAGTGAAGCCTCTACAAACTGGGGCATCCCCAGTCATGAGCCGTACTTAGGATTAAATATTTACGGCTAACTTATGATAGTATTTCCTTGACATTGAATAAAATTTCCTTGAGGTACTGAGGGCCTCCACATAAAAGCTGCCCTGTGGCTACCACATGCCTAATCCGACCCTGGTTAGGTCCTAGTCTACCAGCAGACATAGATTGTAGATGCATAGCACATTGTACGTTTGTTGGCACAACACGAACTAAAACGTTTTCCTAAATAAATTCTTGAGCGTAACTGCAGAAGGTACTTCCAGAACGAGCAGGTTATTCGATGGTGTAGGACGGGGTATGCAGTCACAATTCTCAATGCGTTGTTGATAAATAAATCAATGAGGTGGGTGTGTGCATCGCGACACCAAGCGGGAGCGCAGTACTCTGCTGTTGAGTGAACTAGGCTGATTTGATTGTGTCCATGGGCGTTGGAAGGATTTTTTCTAGGGAGGGGTCAATAGGGGATTTTCCAGGGGAAGTCAAAAAGACTTTTGCAGGGAGGCCAAAAATGGCGAAGTTTCCTTTTTCCCCACTCGAAACTAAGAAAACCTTTTTATCAGTTTTTTTTTAGGAAAATGTTAGGTACCCGGAATGGACATGTAGGGATCCGATTTCTCTGATTCTAGGGACCCGATTTTCAATTCTAGGGACCCGAATCGGGTCTCTAAAACACCTCGAAAAAACTGTTTTTTTTGCAAAAATGTGATGGGTAAATGTCAAATTTCAAAATCCACGGGGGCCAAACCCCTCTTCTCCAATGCCCATGACTGTGTAGCATTGCTGCTCAAGTGTCCCATCCACTTGTGGCAAGACGCAACAGAAATGCCTCTGGGGATATTGATTTTTGCAAGTGTTTTTAGCCTATGGCTGTAACCAATTTATAGTTATGACAACTCGAAAAGTAAAGTTTAAAAACACTACTCACTCATTTACTAGACTATGCCTACTGCTGTAGCTGGCAGTAGACTATTGTTGATGTTCATTTTGCATTTAATGATTAAGAAACCTGTTTTTCAGAGAAAAGCTACAACAAATGTCTTTGAAAAACTAAAGAAAATTTTTTGTTTAGCGCGTGGGTGGTGAACCTGCCCCCCGCATGAACATTTGATATGGCCCGCATCAGACTTTCCGTTACCCACGTTAGAGCACAACATCGCGTCAAAACGAAGCTCCATGATAAGCAGATACTTAGATAGTACATTAAGAAAAGTCACTTTTCCTTAAACGTTAGATAAAGGTAGAATTTTAGGATAAAATTGATTTTGCAGCTCTCCAGCGATGATGCAAGATTCATGCGGCCCGTGATAATAAATAGGTTCCCCACCCCTGGTTTAGCGGGATAGTTGCAAATATTTTTGAGAAAGCTTTGAAGACCACTGATGAACGTCATGTTTCCCTAGTGTGGTTAACCCCAGCCAAACTAAGAGTTCAACAAACTATACAGGAAACAGATTGGAAGGACTCGGAATCCCTCCTTTTCACCCGGTTCGTAACAGTGAAGGGCCTGACAAGCAACTACCACACTTCAATGTAATTACGTGGTCGTCGTCTACTTTACTTGCATTGCATGTAAAAACAATAGGACATTAACTTCACGAGCACGTTCTAGGGTTGATTTTCAGCTAAATGTCATTTGCTTCGTTTGCGCAAAATGTACGCATCATTGCCCACTCTCACAAAAATACAGGAAAAAATCGCGCACTGCGTAACAGGAAACTTCCATCCAATAAAAGCTCATACACCACAAGACTTGAGCAACAGGCAACACTGACGTAAGATTCACTATGAAATCTTTGTTGCTGGTGAAAAGCTTCTTAAAGATCTTTGAATCTTCGACGCATCGCAGGAAATTAAGCAAAACAAAATGATACCCTTCAGTGCTTCCCACAATGTACACAATGTATTTTGATCTCCATGAGGTTTATTACTCTCATTTGGGGTTTCGTACACACTATTCAACAACGTATGTGAGAGAATGATCGTTTTCAGATATTTTTCGTGCATCAGTTTTGCCTACATGCGTCGCGTTTGGCATGAGCACTTGATGCGTTTTATGTCAAAAGGTAACCCAAGCGCCATACGAATTAAAGAGAACAGTATTTAGTCATGTACAGGTGTGGATATTAGAATTTCGGGGCTCGAGGCAAACTCTAAGATCGGCTCAAAACATCGCCACAGGGAGAGGTAGATGTTGGAATAGGTGGATAAAAGAATTAAATTTGTTTCGTATTTCAATTAATGAACAAAATGCAAAACAATGCAAAAACTAAATGCGAAACTCTCAAAGGGGCCGCCACGGCATCTCTGAAAAGGGGAGCCTGAATTGACCGCCTCGTTCGCCTCCCCTAATGTCCACCCCTGGGCGTGTATTAGCAGAGGTCCTCGAAACCTACTATGACGCTGTGTGTTTGGCAAGTCGTAGCAATACCGTATAATTTCTCTCACTAATTTGCAGTTTGTAACAACCTCTTCAGTTGTTGATTTGTCTATAAAATAGTTTTCTTGAGCATATTTAGATAGGCACTAAATGCATGATGAGATCTAACGCGTCACGGTGTTGCAGTCAATTTAAACCACTACATACAGCGTATAGGACAGAATAATCTTGCAATGACACAGCGTGCCGTTAACTGTAAGCGTTTGAAGATCTAAAGCAGAAAAGAACAGCGAAGCACAAAAATAAGGCCAGCGTATAAATACTGCAATGAAGCACTTGGCTTGGAATTTTAAACTGGAAACCTGTCTTACCAACACTTACGAGCGAATCTTCTAAAGCACGTTCGCATCCATTGTGCATGTGCAAAGATCCGCGATAGACCAGACTCGTGTAACACAGGTTCTACTGATTGAACAGGTTTTGAGAAGTTCTGAACATACTGTAGTCTACTTGGTACGGAATCTAAGTTGTAATGAAATGCATAATTAAACTAAAGGAAGACACAGCCAGCATCTGCACTGGTTTTCAGTTCAGAATGATAAAATAGACAGATAACTACTACACACGCATAGTGGCGCTCCGTAAAAAATCGTCAAATTTCACGATACTTTTAACTTTTTGTGAAAACAGATAAGCATACACACAGTCGAGTCTAAGATCTAAAAATAGTAATGTTTTTTGCTGCTGAGTCTTTGGCAACAAAATGTCGCTTGTCCTCAATGAGGTCGAAGCATTCTGTGTCATTTGTCCGAAAGCACACCCGACCAGTTCCAGGATCTGCAATTAAATAAAAAAATCGATAGCGGGGATTGATAGCAGGACTGATCGATAATTTAAAGCGTTTGGGATCGATACCACTTATGCAAACTATGAGAGCAAAACAAAGAGACAAACATGGCAGATGTCTTTTCAAGCAGCTTTCAGCAACCTCTGCTGCATCAGAGAAGGTTTTCAAATAATCATTAACTTTTCAAACAGATTTTCGCGTTGAAACAATGCTGAAACGAAATAGTTTGACCATAAAAAATCCAAAAGCACCGACATTTATCGATAATCAGTAATGTTACATTGCTCTGCTTCCCTCCCCGGTATTAATTTGCTTGATGGAGCAGAGACGATGTTTTTATAACAAACTTTGTACTGTCATTGCTTGATGGATGCTGCCTTTCAATGAGCCGCCATTGTGTTCTGTGGTTGCAGGAATCAAACTTGAAGAAAACCAGCTGCATTCCCATTCCATGCCAATCGTGGACATATGACTACTGAATTGTAGTTTTTACTATGATTTGTGTTTTTTTTCAAGATTAGTTTCCCAAACAATTTTTTCGTAGATATTCAAAAAAATGTTAACACATAATAAGAATAAATTGCTTTGAAGTATTCAACAGCTTTAAACCTTTGAAAACCACTTCGAAGTTGTGTGTGGAACCATTTAAATATTATTTAAAATTGTGTATGGGCTATCTCTCTTTTTACATTGTTTCTTGTACCAAACTATTGTGCTTCAAACTGCCTTGTTCGCACATGAGCATTTGGCCTCAGTTTCTTTTTTGATCAAGCAGCGAAATTACCTCCATGCTTTGCTTCAAACTCTTCAAACTTCTTTTCAAAGTTTTTCGAAAATTCTGGGCTGTGGATAAACTTCAGTTTTTCCGAATCAGGAATATTTTCGGTCTTTCCTGTAAAAACAACTCAAGTCAAAAACTGCTGATTACTGAAGTCGATTGAGAAAACGTTTACTTGGTAGTACTTGATGATATAATCTGCAAGCATTAGATCATACAAATGTTTATGGATTTACCACAAACAGAATGTGAATTAATTTTTTACTGGAGCCCAAAACAACTCTGGCAGCAAAAACAAAGTATTATAACAAAAACGTTTCGACAAGGATCACATTTTGTGTGAATTGTTCGCTGCTTCCGCAGTACTTTTGTTTCAATTTATGTGTTGTCCCAAAACTCATGTGATCACTCTCCAAAACATACTTACCATGCGCCAACATGGTAACAGTCATGGTCAATTTTTTTCCTAGGGCAAAATATTCTAAGAACCGTCTTGTCGATGTCAGGAGTTGAGTTGATCGTGCGATTCTTTGTCTTGACAGGAAAATACCTGAACTCCTTCACAACAAAGTTTATCAGAAAAAATCCTTTTGTAACCTGCAAATGCATTGCATGGATCGAATTTTAGTTATATGGAAAAACATAAATTGTATGTGAGTAAATACAAGCATTTCTTATATGCGAACAGAAAACACATTCTAACATTTGTATTTCCTTCTGTGTATGACTCAAAAAATCACCTGGAAGTTCTGAATTCTATCTTACCACTCCATGAGAGAAAACAGATGTGAAGCTTCCTGGCTTGTGCAACGGCCAATTGGCGGACGGCGGACAATAAATTTTTTCTCGGCCCACGCGGTGAAAAAATATCGCGTTTGGCCTCGGCATTAGCAAGCATCATTAACCAGACGCGAGCCGCGAGTGTTAAAGAAGTTCTTTGACAATTCAAAACTGATGTTGCCAACAGTAACAAGTTTTTGTTATTGTAATGAGGTCACTTATCTCAATCAAATGAAAACAATGCAGCATTATTTTGTAAACGTGCAGTTGCTGTGCTACATCATCTTGTTGTTCTTAACCGTCCAGAGTTTTCCTTGCTTGATTTAGTTTTTATAAACTGCCACAAGTACTTTTGAGCCGTATGATGCCCAACACTTTGAACAAAACTAGTTTCGTCTTAAACTGCCTTTCATTGAAAATTGAGAAAACGGAATGAGGGCAAGATTTCCATTGTTGAAATATTACTGAAATTATTCCACTAAGGCCAACGTAGTCTATCTCTACGACACACCCTGTAATCAAGTGAAGCTTGTGCATTTCTGAAGAGCTAAATAAACAAATATTACTGTATAGCCTGCCGCAATCAGGCGCGTAGCCAGAAATTTCAACAGGTGGTGAGGGTAAACAACAACTGAGGCTCAACGTTTGAACCTTTAATATCCCAAGTTTTTAAAGCATCATCCATAAAACATGTGTTTGCCTTTTTGTGATCAATTGGATTCATACTTAATCCGGCAAATAATAAGTCCATCTATTATTGAATTGACAAGTTTTAGCAGTTTTTAAATTGTGTTTATAGTGTAGTTGATGAAAATTGAAAGAGCCTGAAACACCTTTAGACTCTTCACTGGTTGGACTCTGAGTCCTTGACAAAACTGATTTATAAACGCCGGCAAATTGATATGAAAGTATTGCTATTTTTATGATTGAACCGTCACAACGCATGTTTGATCATCGCAACTGCATATGGAGAATGAATACTATTGTTTCTAAACAGTGTTTACGGCGTGAAAAATGAGTGTGAGCCTCAACTTCAAGGCATGCATTATGTCACGGCAATATTCACGTGTTGAGTTCAAGAACTGTAAAACAGAAAAATCTACGAATTTCATATTAGGCTACGGGCTGTGGCTGACACTTCAGCAATGGATAAGCTGCATTTCTAGCACGCCTGAGTGATTAGAAAGGAATTTTTGCGATGGTCATGAAACGAAGCTGACATGAGCTTAGGTTGGATGCAGCAACCTGGTGTGGCAGCAGCTACTGCGAAAAGTGTTCCGCCTTGATTTTACGTATTTTTTTCGGTTAGTTATTACAAGCGGTTAAATGCAAGTTTGTATTTCATAATCACCAACTTCCACACGGAGCTTAAACCTTAAGTATAGGTCAACTATGACATAAATTCCCTAACACACTGTACACAACCTTCAAATGATCATGGACAATTGGAAAATCATACACGATCTGCTTCGACTAAAGACTGCAGTATGATTGACTATACGCACATTCATTGATTTGTACTGAAGTGTTTCTTTGACTTATACATCAAAGGCTTGATTAACCTGAAACATTTTGGTGCAAAAATTTTTTTCATTGTGTGGGGCAATTGGCCCTTTGGCTACGTGCTGCAACTGTATTTTTAATCCTTTCCAAATAACCTTGAATTATCTTTCCAAATAACCTTGAGAAAAATAAATTGCTATTTTTCTTATTTGCTAGTTTATGGTGACTTTTTCATGGACTCTAAAACGAGGATAAAAAAAACCTGCAAGCCAAACAATTTCACAACAAGACGCAGGTCAAACAAGTCTCACTCTGAAACACAAAAAAAACGAAGCTCATTCATCGCGTAAAAGCTCTAATTCAGTTTTAGTCGCGCAGAACGGAACAGTGACATAAAGGGCGTATTTTCCGCCGTCCAATCAAAATTTCACACAATGTTTAACAAGTATTATGGTACATTTATTTTTGGCACAGGGTTAGAAGTTTCAGATTTGTCTCAAAATCTATGCAAGTGGGATTGCCTTTGCATTCCTTAAATCAATAGCCTTTGCTGGCTTTACAAAACGTTTAGAAACTAAAAGATCTGCGATGCCTTTTCACTTCATGAACTTTGCCAGGGCGATATTAATCAAACCCTCACCTTTCAAACGAACTACCTGGTTTTCTCTACGTTTTGCAAATCTAACCCATGCTTTCTCCTAAAGCACGGATAATTATCTTTGTCAACCGACAGGGTTTCCAGTTTCCGCGGCAGCCTGTATTCTGTAGAGTTTGTATATAACAAAAACTGTTTTTCAATCTCTTCACACGCTTTCTTTGTTACGGTATTTCACGAATTAGTCTTTGTCTGCTGATAGTCAATGATAGTTACACCGACGGACACTTGTATATAACTGGTCTTGCTTAACCAGCATTTGCCATAAAAATATCCAGAAAGAATATTTCTCCAGAAATGCCTAAACGCTTCGAATTTTTGATTGAATGGAGTGGTCCCATTCGCACTGTTTAGCTTATAGTAAATGCACTTTTGTTGATACAACTGAAATTGCCTTATTGCGTCGCGAGAAGTTACTGTTTTTGGCAACTACTTCAACCAAATCCAAACAATGTGGTAGTTTGAAATTACACCTGCATCTGTTGCTGCCAAAATCACATTTCGTTTCATTGTACTGGCAAAGCCATGCGTCACGCCAAAAAATAGAAAAAAGCAACAGCTCCCAGTATTCAAAGACAAAGTGTTTGCTAAATATGATGGGTAGTTTGATCTGTTAGGGCGAATTTGTTTTGTACATGACAGTAATATCAGAATATGATTGTACTCGCAATGACATGTAAATCCTGGGCAAAATGGACGCAGTTGAGTAAAAGTCAAGAAATCTGATTTCCTAAATGATTTTGCGCTGCAGACACAAATCGAAACTTTAAATACCCAAAGTTGAGACACGCCGTTTCATGATGTTTCAATGCAAATTTTGAATAAGTTTTGGTGAAACGCCCATGTAGTTACCATGGGCAACCGCAGAAAAAATCCCAGGGCATCCATCGCGACATTCTGCTTATTCTTCTCAGACCGCAGCAGAAGAAACTTTGCAAAAAAGACGTTCACAAAACGCTTTACCTTTTCTTCACCACAAAGCACATGCTCCATGTTATGGCAACAGTCGCAAAAATGAGCTTTACTTGCATCATGGTTATGGTTATGGTTTAATCATGCATTTTTGCGACTCAAATCACGAAATAATGCGAATGCAGCTAGAGGAAATACAACAACATCAAAGATCACTAGTTGAATATATGGTGATGAAAAAATATGAGAAACTAAAAAATTTCATGTTTCGCAGCTTAGAAATCGTGTTCTAACATATTGAATTAGACAGGTATCATACGACAATTTACGCAATACGACATTAACAGATTTTCAAAGCAGGGTCTTTTTAATGAGATCTGTGTTTAAAAGAAACACTAACAATTGACATGGTCTTAAACTAAACCAGAAATTATTAGTTTCTATTTTGGTTGTCATTGTAAACTACTGACAGCTGAGCCTGAATTGTACTTAGACAGCCCACATTTACGTTTGTGGTGCTCTCAACGGTCGGTGCTGGAATTTCATCTCTCAATTCTTTGCCTGAAACATTTTCTATATACTTCGTCTATCTGAAATGTTCTTTTTTTCATAAACAGGCTGAAATCCACTTTTGTCAAACACTTTCTCAAAACGTACAATTTATGAATAATCAACCGTCAGAACAAGTTGAACAACATCAGCGGAGAAAAACAGTAACGTTAAAAACTTTCCCAAACTGTTCCGAACACTCGGAATTAGACCTATATCAGGAGGGGGGGAACCGATTTCCCATCTTTGGCTTCATAAATTGTGGAATATCACGGCAAGGCCCCAAAAAAGTCCTAATTTAATTTTATGATGCAATTCACAACAAAACACACATGTTTTGTTCGGTAATACGCAAATTCTACATGTATTTTTTACTTCAAACTTACGGAATACACACCCAGCATTTACACTGATTTTCTAAGTTCAGAAAGATAAAACGGACGGATAACTACTGTACACTAAGAGTGAGCTCCATACAAAATAGTCAAATGGTACTTTTCACTTTTTATGAAAAGCAAAAGGAATGCACAATCGTGTCTAAGATCTGAAAATAGTAATGTTCTTTGCTGCTGAGTCGTTGGCAACAAAATGTCGCTTGTCCTCAATGAGGTTGAAGCATTCTGTGTCATTTGTCCGAAAGAACACCCGACCAGTTCCAGGATCTGCAATTAAATCAAAAAATCGATAGCGGTGAATGATAGCAGGACTGATCGAAAATTTCCAGCGGTTTGTAATCGATATCACTTATACAAACTACAAGAGACAAACGTGGCTGATGTATTTCCAAGCAGCTTTCATGAACGTTTGTTGCATCAGAGAAGGCTTTCTTATAATCATTAACTTCTGAAAGAGGTTATCGCATTGAAACGATGCTGGAACGAAATGGTTGACAAAAATTCTCCTAAAGCACGGGTAATTATGAACAATAATCAGCAGAGATATATTCTACATTTCGCGTTGCTTCCCAGTATAAATTGCTCGATGGAGCAGAGATAATGTTTCTTCGAAAAGACTTATCACTGCCCAAGGCAACCAATGAAACATTTGTCTGATTGGTGATAGAAATCAAATTGGGATCATTCTTCCAAGACATAGAAATGGATGTTGCCAATAATGAGTTGGAATTGTGTTTAGTGGTTGCAGGAATCAAACTTCAATATGACTAGCTGCATTCCCAGTGTATGCCACACGCGAACATATGGCCGGTGAATTATAATCTTTGCTATGACTTATGTTTTTTTCTCAAAGTTAGTTCCCCAATCAGCTTTCTTCGTAGTTGTTCAAAATAAGTTAACACAAGCTCACATAAATTGATTTACAATATTCAACACCTTACAAAACCACTTTGGATCGCCTTATTGCGTCGTGGGAAGTCGCTGTTTTCGACAATCTCTTCAGCCAAATCCAAACAATGGGGTATTTTGAAATTACACCTGCATCTGTTGCTGCAAATCAAATTTCTTTGCCTTGTGCTGGCAAAGCAAAGCGTCACGCTGAAAAAACAGAAAAATTACCGCGTGCTTCAAGTGGTCGCTGAATATAAACCACGAATGGGTACGCGTCACCAAAGCTTGTAGTCCGGTTTCGATTTCACGCGTGGTGATGCCATTGACTCGCGCCACCAATGCAGCATACTCTGCGAAAATATCCGCGTTCCTCACGAAGCAAACAAGCGGAGAAGGACGCCGCAGACCACTCGTGATCGCTCCTGAAACTGAAAGGAACACATAATGCGAGTGTAAATGAAACTGAATTGAACAGTAATATTAAGAGGATGATTGTATTCACGTGATATGTGAAGGCTGGGCAACACGGGCACAGTTGAATAAAACACATGAAAAGTCTGAAATCTAAATGATTTCGCGTTTCAGACACAAATCTAAACTCCAATCGCAAAAATTCTAATGTGTCGTTTTCATGCCGTTTAAATGCAAGTTTCAATAAATTTTAGTGAAGCGCATGGGCGCATTTAGGTGGAAGACGAGTTGGGGACTTGTGCCCTATGTTCTCTGACGGGGGACGTAATATGCTTTGTATCCCCGCTTTTTCTCTTTACGTTTCGTAGTTGGAGATATTTCCAAAATATAAGTGACAGGGTTTGGTGTGGTACTCCTGATTTCGATATTTTTTAAATTTTTATTTTGATAAATTGCTTTTAGCATTTTGCAAATTTCTAGAGACCGCGAACGGTTTTTAAATGTTTCTAACCGACATTTAATCCTGTGTTGTATATTGTTAGAGGAAAAGCGGGAATGAATATGAATGAACTGTATACTATAGGAAAGGTCGTTGTCTCGAAACAATGAAGGTTTAGCAGCTGTACGTGTGAGAGACCACAATAAAACCGGGTTTTATTTCATGCTGAAAGGTAACTGGCTATATGTTGGTTGACACGTATGCGGAAACAGAAAACGTAAAAATTAGCGGGATATAATTTTTGCCGAAGACCAGAAGTAGCATTATTGTCGAGACTTAGTTTACGATGGGCAGTTTATCGAAAAAGCGTCTTAACCATTAGTAAACAGGATTTCAAGCAAAACGTTGGAGAAGTATTGTGTTGCAGCAAGTAACACAAATTGCAAACAAAAGTTTTAACGCGATCATATTTATCACAAATCTGCTCAACGAGCTTCTGCGCACTGCATACCGTATTTATTCGATTGTTAGCCGCCCTTGATTGTAAGCAGCCCTTGTATGTGAGCCGCACAAAATTGTGTTGAAAATTAATGTATGCCGCCCTTGATTGTAAGCAGCACTTAAACATAATTTCCCTTAAGCCTCTGAGATACTTTCGCGTACTAGCACGATCACGTTTAATTGGCAACCCTGGTCTGCCTTCTGTTCATCATAATTCTCCCTGTGACGGATGACGGATGTGCACGTGGTGCTGAAGAGAATAGGAGAGTTTGGTCGACAAAACGTAGCCAAGGAAAGACTGAGCGTCTTGTAGACCTTTCGATAAGGCAAAGACAGGGCCGGCCTCAAGCCCATGCAACCGATGCAGCTTTGCACTGGGCCCCGCGGCTCTGGGAGCCCTGCGCCACGGTCTTTGCGAAATTTGTGCATTTTTGCCAGATACTCCTTGTGCTCGAGAATTTAGCAGAAACGGCATATATATCACATTGTTAGCAAACAATGTTCTCCTTTAAAGGAACGATGCATTTCCTCTAGTTAATTATATCGAACGTTATCAAACGTGCTCAATTCTCATGCTAGAGCTTTATATCTGCGCTCCACATGCAGTCCCGTCGCCACGGGGGGGGGCTTTTGGGGGCTTAGCCCCCCAAACGAAGCTCCAAGCCCCCCACATTGAAACATGAAACACTATAAATCAGTTGAGCTTTTGTTAATTTTTTGAGTGTCAAAGCCCCCCCGCACAAACCCAAATCTCCCCGCAGAAAATCAAAGCCCCGCTATTGAAAACTTTCTGGCGACGGTTCTGTCCACATGTCTCATAATTTATGGATATAACGTGGTTGTTTGTAGCCAGTTAACACTGCAATAGGCTTACAGCTATTGCAAACAAGGTGTGTAGTTATTCAACTCGCAATGAACAGGTCGAGACGAGTGTCTAACGATTAACTTTGATGGCAGTTCTACTAACATAATATTGTTCAGTTCTCAAAAAATCCTTCTGTTTCTCATGCAAACCAGCGCAAAATTTTGTTGAGCGTTTGCACTTATATTTGTCTTGTTTTTCTTTGTCCATATATTTTTTTGCTTTATTTGTTGGTTTATCATTTGCCGCTCCACCAAACTTCCACTGTATTTTGCCTGTTTGCGATTGTAAATAGGTAGAAAAGCCACTTACTCCAAAATCAAGATGCTTTAACGTAAAAAGCATTAAAAGCTGCACTGCAGCTCCTAGGCAAGGAACAACTGTGGATGTCATCCAGCACACTCGTTCCTGTTTATCATTATATTGGGCGGCTATATACTTCTGTTTCATCGATCAACCCAAATGCATCTGTGGCGCTGAGGAGCAGTCCACCAATCATATAATCTTCGATTGTAACATCCTCCGCCCTACGAACTGCCTGGAAAACCTGCGATCCCCTAACATTAACAACACTGAATGGCTGGAGGATCTTGTGGATTTTGTGTGAACCGCTGCTCACACGCAAGAAGAAGAATCATTCAACCACGCGCATTGTATATTGCGTTAGGGAGGTTGTTTCTACATCTGTGACGTGGTCAGGGCTGCAACCAGCTGATATTATCGGGAGAGGGGCAAAATGATCGTAATTTCTGCTGTAATGTCGGAGGAGCAATTGCTCAGTTGCCCCTCTGGTTGCAGACCTGGACGTGGTTGTTGCAAAATCTTTGTACATTACATTGTTTATTCATGAAGAACAGCTTGCATTTGGTATCCAAGTCCATTCATTAAGAGTAACTAAAAAACTAGGCTTTTGGGGAACTTGGGACGGATGCATGGACTGCTCTTTTGTGAAGTCTGTCATTTTTCGTGTGTTTCGTCACAAAGCGGATATCGTGCGCCCAGACGAAGAAATGCGTCTGCGTTTGTTGTTATCGAAAGCGAGAAAGGTAATTAGTTCATGTTAGCAGTTTTGTACAAGTCAGTCGTTCTTCAAACGAAACTACCTTTCAACAACAGTTGAGTAATTGCATCAGAACCGTCGCCAGTAAATCTTGAATAAGGGGGCTTTACATTTGTGTAGAGGGACGCGACATTGAAAATTTGTTTGAAAAAACGCTGATTTATAGTGCTTCGTATTTCAATTTGGGGGGGCTTGGTGCTTTGCTTTGGCTGCTAAGTCCACCAAAGTCCCCATAGTGACGGGACTGAATTGCATTGTAAGTTCAAATCGCTTACACTGTGCAACATTCGAAAAAGTACAGGACAGACATTTGTGGTTATTTTTATTTGCGCNATGATATGGAAAATCCATTTCTGGCCTTCTTTTTGTTGAATTAGGTATAGTTTTTTACAAAATTGTCCCTTTCGAGAATTTCAGTAAAGAAAGGTCAAAAATGAATTTCTCACATCATTGCGCTTACATTTTGTGTACTTGTTATTGTGTGTTTATATTTAACCGTGTTTATCACTTAAACTCTGGGGCGGATTTACCATTAGGCTAACAAGGTTAAGCCTACGACCCCCGATTTTGAGGGGCCGCAAAATTTTGGAAGTAAGGAGAATTTCCAGCATTTTTGTAATTATATTTGTATTTTTGTTTTGTTCGACGCACGTTTTTTACTAGGCCGCTAACAACAAATATCTAGGGTCTTCAAACCTTTTTATCCGAGGACCACATAAGCTATTACACAAAAGTTCATGGACCGGACATCTTACGTAATGGGTTTGTTTCGGGATTTGTTACATTCTACCAAATCAAAAAGTTTTTCGTCAATTAATTTTTCATTATTGACAAAAGTATTCGCGTGCCGGATTTGGCCCGCGGGCCGCAGTTTGAAGGTCCTGCTATAGAAGAGGTTGAAGTGAATGATGATGACCATTATCTTTTTATGGGGTTGAGAATTAGTTTTTGTTACGTATAATGTGTGGAACAAAACGCCTGAATCCATTTTTCAGATTACACGAGGCCGGCGAGGTACTTTCGTTCAGCCTGGGTCTATCTCTTGTTGCTTTTTATGGGTAAGATACGGGGTAAAGGTAAGATACGGGGTAAATGCAAGACTAACCCGCGCTGTAGCTACAGCTGCAGATATTCAATGGCGTATCTATGCGAAATGGCACCAATAGCAATTTGAAAGTGTGGCCCCTTTCTAATACGTTATGTAATTGTAGGCTACTTATATGTAGGCACAATTTTTTCAAAACCACTAAGAGAATTAATATTTTAAAACGGAGAATATTTGTGTTTATTTTCGCTCATAGGCGTAGCCAAGGGGGGCAAAAGGCGCCATGGCCACCCCAAATTTTTAGAAAATATAGTCATTTTGTACGTTGAGAGGCGTTTTTCTAAACAAAA
>JGI24159J19872_10004866_pt1 | contig 17233 bp, 10 predicted proteins | sample Ectturendosymbi4_FD_19872 | JGI IMG/M metagenome (IMG submission 19872) | reverse complement strand
TCTCTGACAGCCGCGAGCCTGAGTAACGCCTTCATCATCGCATAGGATAGCGTGAATCAGATTCACAGCTCGTGCTTGTGTGTTACAGAGTGAGAGACACGCCAAACAGCACACAGTGTCGTAGACCGTTGTTAAGATCGACAAACACAGCTCCGGCCTTCTTAGCCTAAAAGCTATCCTCGATGTCCTGTGTCAGCAGGGTAACCTGATCTACAGTCGACCACCCGTGTTTAAAGCCCTCTTGTTTCTGCGGGAGTAATTGGTTTATGGCTGATTCGAAACGAACGTAGAAAATTGTTCCTGTTGTGCCATGATAGAAGATTCGGGTCTTCAAGACCATGGTGTGATAACTGACGTGTTAATCGGTCAGTATCCATTTCAACATATGTTTTTCAGATGTCTGTCTCTGCAGGAATATTTGCAGATACCTGGTAACCTGAAGTGTTACTTGCTTCTGATTAGTTTTTTGCAATATAGTGATTTTTGTATTTCTCTTTTTTAGACCCTAAGAAAAGTAATGCATGTAAAATTAATATAAAAGTTTTGTTTCTATGGCTATATACGAGTTTGTACTTCGTAGTGAAATGCACACAAAGTGACCTCAGGCAGAAACATTTCGACAGGAAGTTATGGAAGGCATGTATCCCAAAAAGTTTGAAATTAGAGGTTGCATATAATGATGCAGGCATCGGCAAATTTTTCTTGAATTTGAGAAAGTTACAACACTACCATAATCTTCCAAGCAAAGCGCATGTTTGCGAAAAGCATTACAATTAAAGAAACAGAGCAATAGATGCCATGCACTCCTGACAACAGCCAGAATCCATCTGATCGCAATGCAATGAATGAAGATCAGCGTGAAGACCGTGCAACACAATGGCGAGTTAGCCACTAAAGTGTATCTTCACACTAACTGCACGCTCGCAACAAACACGAAACCAAATTGGTTTTGCATGCATTTCACAACACGTTCCATCACATCCATGAATGTTGGAAGGACTTTTTTCAGCGGATGCCAATAGTGGATTTTCCAGGGGTAGCATGAAAGTTGTTTTCAGGGAACCAAAAATGATNAAATTTCATTTTACCCACTCGAAATTTAGAAGTAGCATGTTTTAACAAAAATTTAATAGAGAAATACCAAAGCGTTACGCCGTGAACTTTTCGCAAGAATCCCAGCTCTGCCGATTGTGCTTGCGTTAGCGTTCTTTTGGCTATGAATCCTGACGTCATAGATCAAGATTGAAAGAAAAACCTATTTGAAACCTGAAAATTTTTCGGTGGTTGAAAGCTCCGGTTTTGCTACCACAGAGCGGCAAAGCCCATGTAAAAGTGTGGGTGCTCATGGGATGATTTTCACATGATTTCAATCAAACATGAAAGGTAATATTTTTAGTTGCAAAATGTTGCGAAAACAAATAAGTGATTTTATTTTTTTCAATGAAATGATTCGTCACGGCATTAATTATTTGTTTTCCAAACATTTTATATTTAATAAAAATAAAATTAATTGAAAGTTTTAAAAGAAATCAACATAATCGCCGCATGTATGTTGAATTTTTCAGCAATGGCAAATAGAATATCATGAAAAGAAGACGCGCGTCATAGTTAACACTGAGCAACAACCCGGAGAAGCACCATTTTTAGTGATGGGCTCTTCAGCACTCATACTATGACGTAAAGTTTTTCAATGTAGATGCATGATATCTCTTCTTAATACGCTGGAAATGATAACACCCCAGGTAAGATAGACACATTTGTTTGCAGCAAGCCTCATTTCTGCCATCATGCATCCGTTTCGCACATATTAGAAGGGAATGTCAGCGGTGTGAACATGTTTACCGACAGGTAAAAACATCGGTTAATACCCTCGCAAACACGTGATGACTGCAGCATAAACTAAATGGAACACATTTCTGGCGACAGACTTGGCGTGTAGAAGTATAAAACATGTTGTTTTGGTGATTTCTTTTCACATAAATTTCAGAGTGATTTTTCCCCACATTGACAACAGAACAATAGGCTTAAGTATTTTAGCTGCAAAGAGTGAAACAGGTGGCATTGATCAGTTAGTGATATATCAGTAAGGAATAGTCTCAGAATTGAAAAAAGGTACAAATGTTGAAACAATCCTTCTGAAGCAAATTTGTTCTTGAAAATGTGTTATTCCACACAAACAAATGGTCTATCTTTGGAGTCGTCATCAAGCAACCTGAGAAAATTATAAGTGTAGCTGCTGCCTGTAACAGTTTGGCAGTTTAAAGCTATTTTCTAAAACCTGTAATCTCAATGCTGTGAAACTGAGGAAACATGTTATGATATGTCATACACAGGTTTCAGGTTAACCCACTGAAACTCTTTATCTCGTTTTTCAAAAGAGATCATCTTTCAGAAAATTGTTTGCTGTAAACTGTTTTTTCTGTTGAGTTATGTCCCACTTGTGGAAAACTCCTGTAGCTGGATTATATTGCGCTGACGACTCGGAATTTAAACCATTTCTGGTTTGAAAAATAGTATCAGGAAACTAGCGGATAAAAAAACTAAAGTAAGTGCTTGTTCCAAACGAGCGTTATTTGGCAAAAAGGCCCAACGTGGGCTGCTTATCTCGATAAGACAACTTTCAAATGATTGTGTTTTTAACTAGCCTGAATAACATGTCTCATGTACAAAAGATTTGCAGATATTTCTTAGAAACTAATCGTTTCTAAAACTGCTACGAAGATCTTAAAAGTTTCTGAGAATTTCATTGTGGTCAATCGGGTAAAAACACATTTTAATGAAAGCAGTTGTCTTTATTTTTTCGGCAAAAAAAAACATAAATTAAAGTAATCACTGCGTGCAGAGTAATAAGTCATGTTATCAAAACAATATATTATTTGAAACAATCAAAGGACACCACAACGTGAAGATGGAATGAAGAACTGGTAATAAAATTGGAACCTTCAGTCTATAAATTGACGACGTGTTTAATCAGAAATTCCCTGGTTATTGTACATTCCCTCCAATAAACGGTACCTAGTCGCAGATAATTGCGAGAAAATGATTTTTTTACTTGACTGCTTAAGAAGCCTCTACCAAAGAACTGAAATCTGATTTCTTTTGATGTGCTATATAATATGAGAAAACCATACAAGTGCGTTTTAATCTCAATAGCAACCACTTAGGTTACCAAGTGACCAAAACATCGCTTTGATTTTTACGGAATATCACTGCAACAGTAACTCGTATATGATTTTCTAAGAGAAAAGTAGCACTGATTTTAATGGGTAATTGAGCCACATGTTTCCTTGACAACATCAGATGGCAATTAATATTAACTTTTGATGAATTTTCCAGGTAAGAAAGAAAAGATTGAAACACCTAAACTTTCGTTCTTAAACGATGAGGCAAGCAGAACCATTATCTCGGTAAGCATGTATATTGCAATAAGAATAAAGCAATTTGCGTCATTAAAATATTTTGCTTATTGTCAAAATGCACAGGTACTTTAGTGCTTGCACGTCCAGTAATGATGTGTGGTATTGACGCCGTTGTTACTTCTTCCAAGTCATTTTGATGATGGAAACTCCGTATTTCTTCGGTTTTAGCCAGTTAAAATCCTTTGTTAAATAGACGACGCGCTCACTTTGTTGGGGTGTTTTAAAAAATAACATGAAGATGTTGTTAAACAATGTAAGCTTTTTGATGAAAAAGTTGTGGACTAGCATTATTAAGCTTCAACAACGATTTTTCTAGCGTTGGAAACACCTACTTTATCTCCATGGTACTATACGTAACGTCATATATGTGCTGTGAACTTTGAAAACTACATATTTACTCGTTTGCGGCAGTTTAAACAGATCTGTTCAATTGCAAGAAGCGTAACAAAGGCGAGCTTTTTTAAAGCAAACATTTGGGACAGAAAATGGCGCACATATCTTGTACATTACACAGGCAAAACACAACAGGCGCTGGTGGTCTGCCCTTTCTTCCCAGATTCGTTAAACGTAGTCCACTCAGGAGAGCTTGGAACTGTTATTCCTTATTGCAAATTCTGTTGAATAGGACGTCTTTTGGATATGCCTCAAAAGTACGAAAATACGTGTAGGATTCGCAAAGCGTCATAATTTTATCCTATCCCATTACAATCCATGTTGAGCACAAGGTTAGAAGATACAGAAAGCAACATTTTTACATTCGTCTGAGCTACACTGTCAACAGCATGAAAGCGTGCAATCAAACATGTCAGCCTGCAATTTAGTTGTTGATCTGAAATGCAAACAAGTCGTGCTGAAAATCATTTTCAAAAGTAAACAACTAGACTAATATTTGGATCTTTGAATGGTTGATGAGACTCAAGTGACACCCAAACCATGGCACTGTCTATGGAAAGAAATCTTTTTTCGGCACAGAATCAGACATTAAGATGTTACGGAGTACATATTTCGCCTACAAAGTAGGCATCGTCAGCTCTTTAGCAAGGGGACAATTTAAGAAATCAAGCACAGATCACCACCTAAAATGTAAAGCAGTTCGTGCATGAAAACATTTTCATTATTGACAATTAAAATCCTCACAATGTTATCTGTAACATCTTAGTGTCTGATTCTTTGCTGATAAAAGATCCCTTTCGGTGGACAATGTTGCTGGTGGTTGATTTAAAGGCACTGCAAGGACGATAATGTCTTTGTTACAAACAATAGGGATAATAACCTTGTAGCTTATCTTACGACTTTGACTATTGTTTACCCGTTGATTAAATTACTTTTGTAGAAACAAATTTTATTCCAAACTTCAACTGTGAATCACCCTGATCATGATCACAATACTTGGAAAGACGTTTTGATAAATATATTGGTTCAATCTCCCAAAAAAACGTGATTATGTAGAAATTGGTATTTGGCAATATGCTAACACTAATTTTTATGCATTTATTTTGTTAAGAACGCAGGTAAAAATAAACTCTTTGCATCAGAATTGCTGTACGTTTCAAAATTGAGTGCTAACCATACGTTCTTTTTTAACTCAGTCATATGAAACAAGAAATCGATTAAACAATCAATCAATCCTGTTTTGATGAAAAAGTGACAAGAGTCATGATATCAGAAAGATCAAGACAAATGTATATTTTTCTTTTTGTTTATCTAAATAGAAAAAAGGAAAAATAGTAAAATTTTGTTGACGTCTCAACAAGCTTGTTTTGTTTGTTTAAGGACATCTGATGAAGAAGAGGCATGTGAAGTCGGTACAGTTCAGGAAGAACTTCCTCCAGAGCGGGATATGGAAATAGTAACTTATAATGATATAGTGGAGGCAAAGCCGCAGTCAGAAGGATGGAAAAATTAAACTGTCCAGATTCACCTGCTTCGAAATTGAGATGGACAATACAACTCAAGTCTCTTGTAGAACAACATTTTTAAAATTCAGCTGGCAAAAGGAACTTCCACGAAATGTGACACTTTCAATGTGACACCTTCCACGAAATGTGACACGGATGCTCTGCCAAAGATTGAATTTTTTGTGTGTTTAACTATTAAAACTTTCTTATCGTTTACTTGTTTTTTATTCTTGTTAACATTGAGACAATTTCGATGGAACTTCCAAGACCTTACTTGTTACAGCGCGTCTGGATAGAATAAAGTTCGTCAACTTTCCCATATTTTCATCATTCCAGTCGTATTGTGTTGAAAATATTCTGTTTTCGCTGTCATTAATTTTGTCCTAAATGTGCCAATGAAGTTAAAGACTGTAATATACGCTCCTTTCCGATTTCATTTCGGAGTGGGACTTGCAGTTCTCTTAAATTTTTCCTCCGGTGTTGTGGTTACTATATGTTGTGCATAGCTGCCCACAGTTGAGGTGTTGCGAGATTTTATGGCTTAGAGTGAGGCTTCTGGTATTTTTATCTCCAGGCAAATGCACCCTATGAAAGTGGACGTACGCATATTTGTTTCGTTTTGTTTTTCACATAGGGTATATCACAAGATTATTCGTGAAGTATCGATGAATTGCGCAAATGTATCTAGCGATCCGCAAGAAAAAACATATTTTCAAAAATTTTAGTTATAAAAGCCTTAACCTCTTATCGACCGTAAGTTTTAGTGCTATCAAATCACAGTGAGTGCTTTTACATTGTAAATACACAGAACGAAGGAGTGCACAGCCTGGTTTCGCGTGCAGTCGTGTTATGATGATTTGTATTACTGCTGCGACAGATTAAAATTGGCATGTCCACTGTCAAGCGTGCTGCAAAGACTTCTGTTTCGTGCAGCTAAGCGATTCAAGACTCACAATTGCCGAAATATTTTAGAGAGAAAAGATTGACGGCACTTAAATAAAATGTGCAAACATTGGCAGCGCCAAAACCTCAGCCAAGATAGAAATGAGGGAAAGATGAAGTCGCGATGAGCACAAAATGTTGATAAGTCGCTTGTGTGTGGAGATACTACAAAAAAAACTTGAACATGTCTCTTTTAATAAATAACGAGAAACCTTCCTTTTGTCGACAATGGACGCATGGTAATGAGGTAATAGCAAACGTCTTTACATGAGCAGATGCTAGTGGCATTATTTACAAATCGCAAAGACTTATTAAGGAAAAAACTTTTCGGGAAAATCCGTTGCACATTTCTCTTGCTTGTATGTTTATGAAGTAAAAATATGTATGATAGGTAAGTTGTTAAAACGTTGTGCAGTATTTCCTATGGTAAAATTGTTAGGTGTTGTAAACACGATAATAGTTTTCTTGTACAACAAAAGTAAAAAAAGTTTGTAATTTAATAATTTGGAGATGTTTAGAAAAGAGAAATTGATATGTTTCAATACAAATATGTATGTTTTGCTTGTGTTTTAGCAAAGCCGTGAAGATTGTGTCACTTGTCGGCTGAATAGAGAGATCTCATATATAAATTTGTTGGCGAGTAAAGCCCTTTTGGCAGAATCCACAGCAGAACAGCCAAGAAGTAGACCAAGTTCCAGGTGTTGAGATTATACTTCCGACCTTGCTTAGTCCCGTCTTGGTGTGAATACATTAACTACCAGAGTTTGCTGAAAAACAATTAACATTCTGATGCTTCCTAGGTTTTCTGCCCTCTCTACTACCCCCGAGGAAAAGCGAGTGTAGGCATAAATGAATGAATGTGTTTTTGCAGTTTTTCATGGTTCAATGCGTGTGCACAGTGCATTTAAAAAGGTATTGCAGATTGCAAGCGTTGTGAACATAACTGCCGCAAAACGACCAGTGGAAAAATCCTTTTTCAGTTCTTATAAGTACTTGCTTTGTAGAGGCAACTTTGTTTAATTTAGTGGACGTCTTCTTGCGCCTATTTTTTCAAGTTGTTTTGATGAAAAAAAAATTAAAGTTTCTTGTAACAAAGCAGCTTAATCAATAGAGTTGCACCATCTGTTAAATTGGGATATACCGATGGCAATGAGATCGGATAGAGTCCACGTACATGACGTGCTTCGCAGTCTATTAAGCGCGCTAGAGCTCAGCTTAAACATTAACTTTGTCTTTATTGTGCAACTGCATGGTATGGTTGCGAAAGCTGCATGTGCAAAAGTGCAAGAGCGCAAAAGCAACTTCCTTACCAAAGTTCCATCTAGGGCCCAATGCAACGAAAGAAAGAATTCAAACATGTAGTTCAGGTGTTTTTTTTAAGAAAAATGTTAGGTACCCGGTATGGACCTGTAGGGACCAGATTACTCTGATTCTAGGTACCCGATGGTAATTTTCTCTGACTCCAGGGATCTGATTTTCAATTCTAGGGACCCGAATCGGGTCCCTAAAACATCTTTATAAAAACCCTGGTGTAGTTACAAATATTGTAAACAACCTCACCTCATTTGGTCGTACACAGAAAGTGATTGGGATGCACTTTAAAACATATTTGAATACTTTCCTTTATAGGTAGTTGTTGCTGTTGCATTAAGACTTGTATTGTTGGTTTCTTGGCAAAAATTTTCAATTGGCGTTATCACTTCTGTTGACAGTAGCATATGCTGAAATAAATGAAACAAGCTTATTCAGCACTTTAGCTGATTTAAAATTGAAGATGGCTTCTTTCGTCGTTTGAGAAAGTTCTTTTAATCCATTGCTTGACCGCACTAGATATCGGCGCAGGTGTTGAACAGCCATTCAAATACTGTAGTTTCATCATCCAGAACCGTCAGGCCGTGCAGTCCATTGGTAGGTCGATGGATTGGACATTTGAAGACGCTTTGTTCTTCTGTGCCACACTCACAGGCCACAGAGGGACTATACCTAATTTGTGCAAGCAGGAGTGTCCAGACGTGCCAGAAAGTCTATTGATGATATTCCACGCCTTGCGTCTGGAGTGCGAGAAGTCGATGGAATTGACAGCTTCTTCCCATCGCTCCTGTCCTTTCCTTGGAGTGGTGAGGGTAGGGACGAAGCNGCTCTATCAGAATCAGTCCCCACTGGGTCTCGGAGGAAGGAGCGATAGAGGGTCTCGCACTCATTGTCCCAATATGGCACATAGGTCTTGCGACGACCACGTGGGATGCAATTGTTTATCCGTAAANAGCAGAATTTTGCAAATTTCTTTATATGTCCTCTCGATGTTTATTGTGCAGGAGGTGGAAGTCTCTCAACGTATTCGGCTGTAAGAAGGCAAAAGTGCTTCCAATCAACCTTTCGAAACTTCCACGCTTAACTGGATCGCTGAAGGCAGGAATTTTGAGTGGTAGAGATGGTCCGTGTTGCTCCCGCTTGAACTTTTCCAGTACACGTCTGTCAAGCATTCGGTTGTCCTGGTTGTCACCAACGAAGGCCAGGTCACGGTTGGTATGCACGTTCCATCGGTGAGAGGAGAAACTGATACCCTCTTTTGCGTCGTACAGCAGTCCAAGTGTGTTGGCTGTTTCCCTGAGATTCAAGCTCTCACCGTTAGGAGATGTTTTGCTGTAGCCCAATTGTCATGTTGGCAGCTGAAATCACCAATTACAGACTGGGGTGTGAATGTGAAAATGTCGGGATGGCCGTATAGGTGCTAGCCGCGAGCGTGGAGGTTTGTAGACGTTAATGATCTTACATCCTGCGACGTCTATGCACATCCACTCAGTCTCTGATTGCTCTGGAGACTGGTCGACCAGTGAACATTCCAGCCGCTCGTGAACAAACGTGGCCAGACCGTGCTTCCTGATCCAGGTAGTGAGAAAGTGGGAATCACCAGCTTGTCTGCACATGTGCAGTGGGTCTCCTGTGGGACGAAGATGAATGCCTTGTCCTTGTAGGCTAGCTGCTCGATAACGTTGGTGTTTTCTGCGGTGAGACCCTGGGTGTTCAGCTGGAGTATGTTGAGTTTTGGATCGCCATCGGGGCAGAAATGCTGCTGCGCTTCAAACAGGGCTTTTCCTAACCCATCCCGTTTAGAACATCCTGCACGGGTAGCAGTCGTTGCTCTCGTAGCGACACGTTTAGCAGGCATTTTTAGAAATACCGCAACGGAGAGGGGCACCTGAAGGCACCTGTCCTCCACCCCACAAGGCTTTGAATATGCCACTGCAGAAGGTTAAAAAAGACCATTTTGTGTGTTGAAAACTTTGAATTTTTGTACTGAATTTCTTTGAAAACCACTCACCGCCTGTGTGGAAATCTAACCATGTTTCTTCAGAACTTTTTAGGCCATTTTCGGATAAATCAATCAAAAACGTTCAATCGATAATATTAAAAAAACAGGAAGCTTTTCAACAGAAAACATACGTTGTTGTGCAGCTCTAAATTTCTAGATGATGTGGCTATTGCAAGCTAAATTATTAACCTCAAATCAAGGATTCTTAACCTGGGGTCCATTAAGCCCGTAGGGGTCCATGAATGTGTTTCTGGTGGTCCGCAGACTAAAATCCAATCACAAAAATCCTCTAGTTTTGATTCCACCCATTTGGATCGTTATTCAGCTTAATCGCACCACAAATTTAGTCTGACATGCGTATGTGTCTACTGACCATTTCATATGATAATGGTGACCGTGGAAGGCCGAAGTCAGAAATTTGCTTCTTACCAGGGTGATTGAGGTGCTCACACTAACAAGCAGCCAAATCTGATTTCTCAATATTCGAAAAAAACGTTGAGAAAACGAAGGATCCGCAACGGTTTTGAGTGCAGTGAAAGGGGTACACAACAACAAAAAGTTTGAGAACCACTGCCTTAAATAAAGTTTACTTGGAATAGTTAAACTTAACGCAGTGCCCAATGCATTGCCCTTTATTTGAACCCGTGACAGTGAAACCAGCCTGACTTGTGTTAAATAGCATTGCGTCACTATCTGTGACGTTTGTGATTTAAACTCCGCTGTTCTTAATGTGTATTTAAGGTATCAGTATCAAAAAACTGTGATTTGTAAAGAACACAGTGGACGAACGTTTTGTGTTTCATCCGTTTTTTGCCCTCGATTGACCCTCCTTAATCACCTCCGCGCCGGTGTCGGACACTTCCGGTCCTGCTTGCACAAATGGGTTATGGCCTCTTCTGAGGCCTGTGAGTGTGGCGCAGCCAAGCAGTGGATTGAAGAACTGGCTCAAAGGACGGAGAAGAAGCCCTCGATTGGTAGTAGTATTGCGTAATAAGATGAAGCATTACCTTTATTTAAGTTTTTGCCTTTTTAATCAGGTTTTTATCATTACAAAGAATAGCACTTAAGCAATGCTTGTATTTACGAATGCGCGTCATGTGAAAAAGTTCGAAAGATCTCTATATGAGAAAAGTAGGTTTGGAACATATTGTTTATGGTGTAGCTACAAGTGCAACAAGTTTTGATTTAAAGAAGCTTGTTGAGTCTCAACAATGAAATCACTTGAATGTCAGCCTATGCGTCATTATATTCTGTCTGAAAACATTAGCTTTCATACATGGCATAAATTAATGAGTAAAGGCTTTTGACAAAATATACCAAAGCATTTTTACTGTGCTCTGTTTATGAGCCTTTACTAATTCTAAAAATTTACTGCCGGCCTTTGTATACGGACAACTCTAAAACCTCTGTTCAAGATTTTTTTTAATGGGGCCATTTGTGAGTCTGCAGCTTTTTGCTAGTTTTGTTTGCAAAATCTGATCAACTGCAGGAACGCATTCCTGACTGCGTTTTTTTTACGAGCAACGCGAAGGTAATTGAGAGAGATCGACGCGAAGTTGCTTCGCCGATGCAACGGTCGTCTCCAAGCGATGCCCGTTCCACGGAGAAGGCGCGCAAGCAAGGAAAAAGCCCAGTGGCGCAGAAGCCATTGGAACTTACTTTTCAAATCTGTGTGGTCATACTTCATTTCGTTTAAGTCAACACGAGAAATTTTTTGTCGTTTACCTTGGTAATGAAATGTCGCTTAGTGAATACCTCAGCATCACTGACACCTTTTTCTTATGAGGATCACAACGTAAGCAATTGGTTTACGTAGACGCTATCTTTGTAAGCGTAGACGTCCCGATGTTATATACTTTGAGCCTCTTGACTCGGGTTATTCCGATTAAACCGATGGTGGTTACACAACTTCCTTTTTCCATGAACCGATGAATACCGTTTTTTAGAACCGCAAATGGCAATGTTTGTCTTTTCTACAAATGACCATAGCGTTTTTTGTTATCATACCCGTTTTTGTTTTCGTAGACTCTTTCAAAAAAGTTGTCACAAACCCCACGACAACGTTTTGCAGCCGTGACAAACCAATGTTTGGCGCTCGAAAATGTTTGCGTAATTTACAGCGTGTGAGTTTTCTCATGAAATTTTTCTCCAAGCTGTCCTTCTGGTGCGTTTGTAAAAAGCAGCCACCTCTTACCACGAATGACAATATTTGTCTTTTCTACAAATGACCATAGGGCTGTTTGTTATCATAATCGTTTTTGTTTTGTAGACACTTTCAAAAAAGTTGTCACAAATCTCACGACAACGTTTTGCAGCCGTGACAAACCAATGTTTGGCGCTCGAAAATGTTTGCGCAATTTACAGCGCGTGAGTTTTCTCATGAAATTTTTCTCCAAGCAGTCATCCTGGTGCGTTTTTAAAGCTCAAAGTATATAACATCGGGACGTCTACGCTTACAAAGATAGCGTCTACGTAAACCAATCGCTTACGTTGTGATCCTCATAAGAAAAAGGTGTCAGTGATGCTGAGGTATACAGTAAGCTACATTACATTACCAAGGTAAGCGACAAAAAAGTTCTCGTGTTGACTTAAACGAAATGAAGTACGACCACACAGATTTGAAACAGCAGTTTGTCTAAGGTGATGTAACCACAGACTTGTTAATGCTTTCAAGAAACAAACGAACACAAAAGTTCTTGCGTTGCAAAAAAATAAATTTTAAAGGTGGCAAGAAAATTTGTTTATAACGAGGCGTGAGCTGGACCACGCCGTTGCTGAGATATGACTGATTTGCTGTACAATCGCGAGTTCGCTGTGCGATAGCCGTCGGTGATGACTTCGTTTTATGCTGCGATGAAATGTTGCACTGTAGGATCATGAAAATCTGGAAGCGCGTCGAAGTATCTTTTGGTGTCTTTGAATGTGGAGTATCGCCAGATTCGAGACCGAAGCGTTCGGATCATTCGCTCGGTGATGGAAGATTCTGTTTCTTGATTTTGTGCCGTTGAAAAGTGAATCTGTTTCTGCTTAGGGCAGCGTTGAAAAAGCTTGTTGGCGAACTCGAGACCACGGTCCGAAATACTTTTGCCGCGTAAATGTTGTGAGCCAGGTCTGATACTCTCATCCACCGGAATCGCTATTGGAAAGTCAAGGGTTTTTTCTGCTGCCGATTATAAAAAGTACTGGCGAAACCGATGAATGACTTTAACACAAAAGTGCATTTTATAAGTAAACGCTTTCGGTTAAAATGGGAAACATCGGGATATAGTTGACAGTGACACGTTTGCGATTGCATTGATCCATGCCCTCAGACTACCTTCTTCGCAAGAAACTACTCAAGCATGACTTTTACTTTTGAGACGAGCTCAGATGGTGCGTTCCAATAACGCACGACAACAACCTAGCGATTTGGCTTGTAGAAAACGCTCCACTGTCTTTGACAAAGTAGACAAAATATACCGAAACTCGCGCAGTCGACTCACTCACTGACTATGTTGGGATCAAATTTCAAATCATTATTCCATTCAGCTTTTATCAGTGTACGAATTGCTGTATTTCTGACCAATGTGTTTTGAATAGAACAGCGCTATTCTCGATGTTCATATTGTCTGTTGGTCAAAGAAAATGTTAAAATGTTTCCGGGTCATTGTTTCGAGCGTTTGCAACTTTGAGCAATGAGCCAGTGTTGTTATTACTGAAACTTTAAGTTGTCCACTAAAAGGAACATACTAAAGGCATTGAAGTGCACAGTTTATTCGTGAAAACGTTTTGTCAAAACACGCTACCGCCGTAATATGAGCCAAAGGTACGGTTAATTGTCCTTCCGTTTTCTCATATTTCTCTGGATACATTAGATAATACATTACGTAGATTGGACTTGAACTGCACGTTTGTGTAAATAAGGGGTTTGTGAATTGGAACTGACAGCCAGTATATGAGCAAAAGCAAAAATGTCTTTCTTCACGCATGCCTGAATCGGATTTCCCATCTTTGTGAATTACCGCAAGTTTCAAACAAAGCATATTTTTAAATCCTTCGTTGATGCAACCGAAAGGTTTTAAGATTTTTGAAAGATATCTAGACAATTTAACCTTAAAGTAAATAAATTTCTGATTCTGTTTTTCAGTAGCAGTTAATTTATGTATTATCCAATGGAATTGCTGCTCATTACATCACAGTAAATTGGAACACCTTGCAGTCATATATCTTTTTGAAATCATTTCACCAACGCCGTTGGTCACTTCGCAAATACGTTTCGTTAAAGACTTTGTGATCTCAAAAAAGTGAAAATTTCTCACTGCAAATAGCAGATTCTTGCAGAACGTCCAAAATTTGTAAATGTTGTTTGTGAGAATGTTGGTATATAAACGCGTTTTGGAAAGAGGAGCATCAAACTACTTAGTTTGAATGAATGAACACAAGTAATGAATGAACACGGGAATTAAATAAATGTTACCTGCTCTTTTCACAAAGAATTACTTGACACTGTGAAGCAAGAATGGTCTTCCGTGGGATCCTTCTTTCAGATTATAACTGTAATTCGATTTTTAAAATTTGTGCTGCTGTAAGGTGTATCGCCAAATTCAGAGAGAAGACTAATTAACCATGTATGCTCTGTCTGCTTCAGCTTATGATACGTCCCAGCTTTATATTTAAAAAACCAGTAAAATATCCATAGATAGTGTAGAATATCAGCAAAGTTACTAGAAATGAATTATCTTTGAAAGTGGTATCTTTAATGCAATATCCTGCGTTCTGTTCTTGTTCAAAATAAATTCCAACAAATTTCCAAGGACTTGCGTTACCCATAACTTTACTAAGGCGACGTGTATTAAATACAGTTAGAGAACCTACAAACTGCAGTCTTATGTCATTCATTTTTGATTTTCTGTTCATTTGGAGTCGTTCCAGTTGTTAGGATTTTGCAGAGGGTTCTCGCCACATTCATTATTAACAGTTGCTATAAAAAACAAATATGACAAAGGCAAAAGCAGTTCAGGGCTTTGGTTTCAACTCTATACTATTTCTCAATAGAGTGAAGCGCGTTCTTTGCTTCAACATATACGTTGATTTTTTCTCCTTTGGGTTTTGTTCATTTTTTCTCCTCTTCCCAGTCTGTTGCTGGTTTGACTTCCAAGAAGGTGCTCTCGTACGTTTGAGTTTGCTTGAAAAAAACTAATTTGCTCTGAAACTACTTTGTCTGTGATGCGTGTTGAACGCTGAGATGTAATTTATCCATTATTGTAAGAACACAGGTAATTCCATGCAACTATCAGTTATAATTATACAACCGAAAAAGAATACAAAAAGACGGTATAGGCACCAGTGAAGAAAGGTTATGTCAACAGTTAAAGTAGTGGCCGTTGTTGTTTGTGCACCTGAGGGTTAAAAGAAAACACTATGGCCTTTCTTCTGGGAATCCCAGATTTTCAATGGGGACCCTGGTGGTTACCTGGGAAGCGGGGACCCCGTTGAAACGCTGATCTGAGATTTAGTTATTACATAAAAAGATCAAAGGTTACATCAAATTAGCAGAGACTTTTGTCTCACTGGAAAGTTAAAGTTAGGAATTCTCAAACATAAATACTTCCGTGGAGATAAAATATATCCTTTAAAATACGTTAGCAGTCCGACGTGCAGGAATCCGTAAATCGGTCAACAGTGGCACAACTTGATTTGCGCCTTTCATACAAATTGACATAAAACAAATTTCGGTAATGCTCCTGACCTGTTTTCATAGAGTATACACAAAAAAGAGACTTCTTGAGGTAACTGCCTGGCTTCAGCATCTTTTCTCAAGAGTACGTTTGTCTGCATTTTCGATTGTCCAACCTTCACGGTTTTGATGTAATAACCAACTCATTCAGTCATCACATGTCGCTTCAATCACTTTCAGTGAAAGATACCGTTTTAAAATATGAAATGTTTTCACGATCAAATTTTGATGTCAGCAACAACTTTATCAACGTGTCTTGGAACGCATTAATAGACTTACTATTGCGCTGTTTTCACAGACAAGGCGTTCACACACAAACCAGGCATAAAGTATATTCACGAAAAAATGTTATCTCGATATGGTAGTTGATTAGATTTTTTGAAGGAAAACGTTATGTGACAAAATATAAACTTTAGTGATGAAATGCAACAAATCAATCCTTAATTAATCATCCACAATCTATACTTCAGCTCCAAATTAATCACCAAAAATGTCTAAAGATTCTAACGGAGACTTCTTTTAGAATTAAGGCATTAAACATGATAAAGACTCGTTTTGTTTGCAGAACAAACAACATTCTGCGTAATCTAACCCGTCGTTTTTTTGTGATTGCGAAAACACAATTTAGATCAAAGAGAAAACTGGAGGCCTGGGAAACCTGTGTCGTGGATATAACTTGAGCAGTCTTTTTATGGATGAAAGCAAAACATCATCTTGAAATTTGCTGAAATGACTGTTTTCTTGTTGACTTTCAACAAGAATAACATGAAGGAAGCGGTAAAAAATAAAATCTACATGTTGGCTCTTGCGGAAATAAAGAGGAAACGAATGGGATTTGGTTGTGATTGAGGAAGTTGTTGTTATACACCAATAGTTTATATTTTTAATTATGTGAACACTTTCATTTCATTCAAACCCACACGTTTGCTACCAGTGGAGTGGTGGCATGCGGCAATCCGAAACTCAAACGTAGTGATCTGCTACGGAAACTAACCGGGACGCTCAAAGCAAGTGTATACTTCGCTTTTTGTCTGCTTTAGGTTTTATCAGTCAAAAGTGCATCCAGTGACGTTAGCTTCTGTTGTTTAAATGAACTAACGGATTAACTGTTAACGACTTTAATTTTTTGATGAACGCATTAACGTGCGACAAATGTAATTTATTGAATAACAGCGACTCCCACTAAGGACATGAGTGAAATTTCTGTGCCAAGGATGTTGGAGCTTTGGATTTGAGATTGATGAACACTTGTGGGAAGAACACAATTTTTTACATTTCTGTGCGATATATACAAATGAAACATGCTGTGAAGTATAACGCCATGTCTCCAGCGCCAATCTCCGCTTGGGCTAAGCGGCTATTGTCGTCGTAAATGCTGCAGTGGCGGTAAGTCAATGGCAGCACCGTGTTTGCAGAAGTTTTCCATACGCTCACCTTTCCATTAAATTAACGCTGTGCAAAAGGCCATACAGGCCGCAATTACAATTTTCCAAGTTTTTCTTACGACTATAACTAGATGTTGGCGAAGAACGTGTTGCAGACTTTCAAACAGCCAATTTCTTGCAAACATAATTCTTTTTTGTATTGCATTCTACATCGTCCCATTTGTTGTTTCTGTATTTCCAAAAGTGGACGCAGTTTTGTCCGATTTGGTTGTTAGGTTCTCCTTTTGCCCAGTCAGTAAATTCCTGAAAATATTTGTAGTTTTAATACTACTTCCATTGTTTGCAGTTTAACAAACTACAGATCACTGGCGCACAGTGAAGCTTCAAACCAACAGCAAAGAGGTTACTCGGGACCATGCGGACACTGTGCGTTGTGTGACAAATTTGGCAAGCACGATGCAAACGTGGTACCTAAAGTCACTGCCTTGCACTCAAAGGGCAAATTGTTTCCTTTAAGGCAGGTGCTAACTTGCGCCAATTACGGTATTTACGTTGCAACC
>JGI24159J19872_10004862_pt1 | contig 17239 bp, 7 predicted proteins | sample Ectturendosymbi4_FD_19872 | JGI IMG/M metagenome (IMG submission 19872) | reverse complement strand
TTTTTTTTTTTTTTTTTTTTTTTTTTAATATAAATCCAGACGACCTGTGAAATCTGCACCGTCAAAATGTCACGACATAAAATATACTTTAGCAACAGTAAACTAGGAAAAAACACTCCAACATATAGACAACTATAACTTGCTTCCAATTAGCCAGAAAGTTGGCTAAAGACATGTATCAGAGCCGCAACTTATTGAAAATATGGGCAGACAAGACATACTTTCATAGGCAAGTTCCTGTATGTGTCCTCCAAGTCACATTGCAGCAAATCCCCGAACAGGTCATTTTCTTCTTCCAAAAGCTTCTGCTCTGACTCTGAACCAACAAGTCCTATCAGAAAAATTGTACGAAAGCGTTTTCCCATCAATGTTTCAACTGAACCCCAGGAAGCACGAATAAAATTTCTTCTTTGAACGTTTTTCGGGGCAGTTTTTATCAAAAAAATCATCCACCGATTGTCACCAGAGAATGACCAAGGATTAAGAAGTGCATTGGTTCCACATTTCGGGGAGAGGCTCGCTTTTTCTTTAATCTCTATAAAACGTGAAGGAAGAATTTGAAACGATTTATCCGTAGCAACGTTTTTCTTTTCTTGATAATTGGTGTTCAAGTGAAGACAGCTTGGGTAGTCTGCTTTTTCATGATAGACTTCTGTTAACCTGTCACTCAGACTAAAACTTTTACCTGTTGAGGGGGAAGTGCCTGATGACGAATCAACAGATCTTGGCTTGATTTGAACACTTGGTGATTCCCACTTCTGTAGCTTGGTATGAAGGGAAGCTAAGTATTGTGCAGCTTGACTTTTTTCTACTGTAGGATTAGTTTTTGTGGAAACCTGCTCCAGCAGCAGAGAACTGTTGTAGCATATATACCTTTTCAATTGCAGGTGGAAATTAAAACCAAACATGACACCCAACAATGAAGCAACAGGCAGAAATACTACTGACTTAATGATTTTACGTACAGAAACACGACAGCGCCTGAGCATAGCTGAGGGAATCAATGCTAAAAATGGAGAATGAAAAACCTGCGATTATCAGAATTTTGGGCACACGCAAAGACGTAAATTTACAACAAAGTTTTGAAAATTCGCAATATCTCTGCAGTCTGCAGCCATCTGCCAGTGGATAAATAACAATCGTTAAATTAAACAAGACGTTAATCCCTTGTTTTTCCTTTTTTCAAGCAAAAAAATCCTGTCAAAAATTAGGCAATAGCAATACGCACTTACTGTATTTATGAAAACTTAAAAACGTCTTGATACATTTGTGATTTTAAACAAATGAGAAGTTTCGAAAAGCAAGTGGCTGCTCAGTCAGAAAATATCCTTACTCTTATTTGACTAACCAGTAAAATATTGTTTGCAGGCTGCAACAATATTGAAAGTTACCAACGCTTTAAACATGATTGTATACAAAATGCATTCCAAACAAAATCGTAAATCAAACAAAATTTGCAATTAATCTACTTAAGCTAATTGGTCCTTTTCCCCATTAGACTTTGCCCTACAGAATTTACGAACGAGGTCTCTGCGTACACAGTTTGTTAGGGAGTTTGTAATTTTTTTTAGGCTCTAGGAAACCGTTGCTACATTATAGACCAAGCATATCACATTTCTTTCTTAAATAGCCTACAAGCAAAGCATACGCCTATGACAAACTAGGATATCAACAGTAGATACACTGCTACAAAAACGCATCTGGTCTATGTCCCAGCAACACAACAGGAACTTTAGTGTTAGCGCGGCAGAAAACTAAAAACGACCATCAATGGCAATGTTCTCAGGGGAAATGGACAGATACGGGCATCCGTGTTTCATCAATAATGCAACGAAATTAATGTGAGAATATCTTTTTAACACAGAAGCAAGTAGCAGCTTATCGTGCATTTTATAAAAAGCTATTCTACGGTGCATGCACGGTTCTTTTCTCTGCATTTATAAATAAAAGAGGTGAAGTCTTCGCAACAACGCACAGTTGCGTCTGAAACCTTGATGAAGAAACAACAACACTTACTTTATCGGGTGTTGACACCACTTGCATTATAGATGAGGCATCATGGCTACCTTTCGCGCATCAGAGCGAGCTTAGGCTTGCAACTGCTTGTATCACTAAATTTTATAACCACAGGTTTACAGTTATGCATATGACAGCTACAATTTAAAACTCACGAATTTAAATCGACGTTATGGTAAATTTTATATCAATGAAGTCAGTTTGGGTTTGTTCTACCATCTTTTGAGATGACTACTATTTTCATTCTAGTAGTTTTTTTCATACACCGGGCTTTCTTTGAAATCCCCACCCATCTTGATATTTTCTTAGCACTATGCCAGCACTTCAAATTCAAGTCTACTGTACGCTCTGCAGGGAAAAAATTAAATACACCCTGAAGTCAACTTGAAGTATTCAAATTATCAAAAATGCATTTAGTTAAGTTTAATGGTATTTTACATGGCTTATAACTGCTTTTGTGGATAATTTAATGTGTTTATTGCTCTGTGAAGAATGTATTTTTAGACTAAGCCCAGTTAGGGTGACTTTAAAATGTCTAATGGATTAAACAATTACTTGGAAACGTCCAATTCAACTTACTTTGATTTTCATGTGAAAATAGTAAAAAAATGTTGCAATTAAGAAACTAACAACTACTGCCCGCTGTCCCATCAAAACAAAATGAATTTGCTTAATAAGGATCGCTTTTTCTTTTAACTTAGGAAAACTTAACTACAACACATGCTGTGGGAAACAAAAGAAATTATCAAACGCTAAGAAATTCAAATCCGAAAACACAAGGCGTCAATAACCTTAGGAAAGCTGGTATGAACAAACAATATGTTTTCAAAAATAAATTTATGCCTAATGTTTCGTTGGCAGTTCCACACAAATTGGTGATGATAGTGTTATGCTAATCATAACCGAATCTTCGTATTTTACTTTTGCACACACGCAGCTGCCGTCTAGCAGAGATGAGCAATGGACTGGACTTGGATTGGACTGGATCCGGACTGTAAATCTCTTCAAAATTCCGGAACCGGACCGGATTTGGACTGAGTTAATGGAAAAGAAATGCGGCATTTTTGTTGTGAAAAGACTGCATTTTTTAAATATTTTGGACTTCATTTGGGCTTGGACTTTGCGTTTGAAAAAAATTTTGGACTATGGTTGGACTTGGACAGAGTTTTAAAAAGTCAGGACTGGATCTGGATCGCAAAATTTGACAGTCCACTCATCTCTGGAGTCTAGGTATAAAAGTGAGCATCAGTTGATTTTTAAATGAAAACTTTTAAACGTTCAACAAAGTCACATTTCTCTTTACAAAAATTATCATCTTCCTGCTATGCACGTACTACGTTCACTTACAAGAAACCTCCAGAAATCTTGAAAGTGAATTTGTTACGCCAGGAGATACTTTGTTTTCGAATATCGGATATGTGCTCTGATCGAAGCTGCGATGATTCTGATAAGTCAAGTCTTATTTCACGCAAAAACCGCATACCAGATCGATGGAGCCCCCGAACGAAAAAGCAGTCATCTTTGAAAAATCAATACGAGCCTGGCAACCTGCTTTGCACAGGCTATAGCACTCTTTACAAATTTCTCTGCTAAATACCAAAAGGCACTTGGGATGTTAAAAGTTTAAAATACACTTGTCGACGGACAATCTTTTCGACAGTTCAGTTTCGGAAATTCATTTGGAGGTTCTTTGCAAGTGAAATGTAGTAGGAAAACAGTTTCGGAAATTCATTTGGAGGTTCTTTGCAAGTGAAATGTAGTAGGAAAAATTTATTGTTAAAGACAGATGCATCAGCACTCTCCAAGCCAATGATGTTGCTATAGAACCGTTTCAGATTTTTCACTCTATACCAACTATGTCAGTCCTTTATGCGTTCATCCCTTGTTGCAGGGGTGGGCAAATAGCGGCCCGCGCGCCAAATGTGGCCCGCCACAGCGTTTTCAGTGGCCTGCGGAAGCAATCAGGAAATATGTTCAAATCTGAAATTTCCTCCAACATATCATAGCAAACGTTAACGCTAAGGCTAACTTAACCAAGACTTGCTTCTGTTTCTATTAGAAGGCATGGCCCTCCCTTGTCTTGGGTCATTACTTCAAACAGTGGCGTCTGTTGAGCACAGTGTTTGGGAAAGCTGTCTGTGTCTTTCCAACATAAAGTTTCTAAACACACAGTTTCTATACAGTCCACTCTAAATAGGTGAGAGTGTTTCAATTCTAGTATGTTCAGCCACTAACTACCCTACTGTTCAAGCGCGAGCGGATGCGCTGTTGCCATCAATAAATTTTGCCTACCCAAAGTGCTGTGAATCCTTTAGCTAAATCATTTGCAGTTTTTGTTCATGTTCAGATTCATGGTACTTCCTTCGGAGTATCAAAAGTGGTCAGTAGCGTCCATCCACCCCTTGTTCCTCCCGGTGGTCTCGCCGGTACTCCGCTACAGCGCACGCCGCATTGGTGGCGAGTCAGTGGCATCGCCGCCCGTGACCTTTTTCCAGTACCTGCCCGTTAAAACCGCGAGATCGGGCTGGACAGGCGGCAAGTACCGTTTTTCAAGTCTTTGGCATCATCCGACCGAGAATCGTACCCCAGTCATCCACTGTGCCACCTATCCGGTTTCAATATCAGTTGATGCACTTAATCATTGAAATTGCAGATCTCAATAAATTCTCAGTCCGTTTTTTTTATTTTTATTTGTTTAAAGCTGTTCTCCTATTCGAAGTAGAGATTGAGTTATGAAATCCATGGGTTGTCAACAGAATTTTTTTCAAAAATTTGTCCACGGCTTGGAAATACCTGCAATTATTTGCTAGTTCGCATAACCCAACCTTCAACTGACACAGGAAATTGAAAAGTACATTTTTTCAAAAAATCATTCTCACCTTAAAGTTGAATTTCTAAAAAGTGACGTTTACCACTGTCTAGGAATAATTCAATTTCAGCCGTTGGTTGTTATCTCCAGAAAGATGCATTAAATGTTCCGAAATGGTAAAACGCGGAAAAAGACTCCGTCAACAACTTCCTTCTTGCAAAAAATTTCACATGAGCTAAGTTTGTCAACTGAGATGTCTATATAGCCGGATTAAAGGGTAGAGGGGGCCCGGGGCACTTTTTACTGGAGGGCCCCTCGGACGTAATTCATGACGCCATCCTTTGTAAAATTTATATTTTCGCTGATTCGCAAGTTACCCGTTCGTTTTTTCCGGTAGTCGAGAATGTGCTTACTCAAATACACATACAGTTAACTGCGAAAAAAGAATTGATAAAAAACTAGGGTGTAGTTTTACTAAGAAGAAATATTTCACAGCCTAGAGAGTGACTTGGCAAGAAACAACATTCACTCGAACAGTAAGCAGAAACACAAAAAACCTGAAAAGTAACATGTCACTATGGCCAGCCAGGCTAAGTGTGAAAGTTGTTTCCAAGCTAATGTCTTGATTTCCAACTTCATTTTCAGGTGCTCTGGTTAACACCACTTCTTTAACGTTTGCTGCTTGAAAGTTTTGCTAAAAAAGCAATTCAGTCACGGCGTTTTAGCTAACACTGCTAGCAGTGCCGTAGCAGCCCAACTCTTCCCCCCCAAATTGCTTACAGGGGCCCCCCTATTGGTGATTTATAAAAACGTTTTTGACGTTATGCTACATCTCGAGGCCGAATGGCCTTCAAAACAAAATATCTTAATTACAGAAACAATTTTGGCAGAATCAGGCCCTTAACAAGGTTTTAAGGTTTGGGGGGGCAAAATACATTTTCATTGGAAATAGATTTTTGTTTTTATCATATGCTTAAAACAAATTTTATGAGCACAACAAAATTTAGGGGACACAAAAAAATTTGGGGGGTGAATGCCCCCGTGTTTGCAGGCCTGGGCAGAACCTTCGCCAGAAAGTCTTCCATTGGGGGCCTTAATATTTGTGCAGGAGGGCTTGACATTCTGAAAATTTATATTTAATTCACAACGTGTACAGCATTTGCAGATTGCGCAAATTAATTATAAACATTTTCCTGCAAATGCCCACAATAGGCTCGTAGTTTCCAACTAAACTTTTTTGAACGAGCTTAGCAAAAGGTATTGGGCCGTAAATCGTTGTCATTCAATTGATGGCGATTATTTAGAGATGTCGTAATGAAACGCAAATGCAAAAAAAATTAGAAATCAAAATCAAGTCTATCGTTCAGTTTTGAAAACATTATTAACTAAGCAGCAAACATGAGGCCGGTCAAAGTATGTGCGCCGCGATGAACGTTTTCTTTCATTAGCGCAAATTGATAAACTTTTGCCATGAGCTTAAGCGAAGCATGCTTATAAAGCGTGCACATTGGGCTTTTTACTGGCGGTAATACGCATGCATAAACCTTGCTGATGTCTGGACTTGTTAATCTCCTGGTGCATGGCACATGTTTAGATTAACAACATTTTGAATCTCAAATCGCCTATAAATGTTAACAAATATATACTAAGGCTTACGTGGACGCTACGGTTAACATCCATAATCCTTTAACAGCACTACTCTGTTTTGGGACAACTTAGCAATGATTGCGACATATACTCTTCGACACAATTAACTCCATCTAGGTGTTTGAACCGCAGAAAATGTGTATCTTTGGTTGGTCGTAAGCATCAAAGGTATCTTGCTGCTATGCAGTACAAAATAAAAAAAGACTACCTGTGCTAGACATAGTACATTTTTTACAACAATCACTGCACAAAACACGTGTATCAAGACAAAGTCGTGACCGCGAGGACCCCGAAACGCTTAGTGCAACTGCGCAGTTCGCTTATGTCCAGTGTTGCCACTGGGGTCAGTCGCGTTAACATCAGATTGTTACCTTTTTCAACATCACATTTTTACATTACAGATTAATATAAGCTAAATGCTTCTATTACCAATACATAACAAAGTGTGATTACGGGTTATCAGATAAACCATGTTGAATCCGAAAGAGAGAAACGTATCGTCATTAAATGGAAAAGTCACTTGCTTATACGTAATGTATGTGTTATTCCCAACGGTATGAAGAGAGCTTCTTCAGTTTGAAATGATTACCAAACACATACGAGGGTGAGAAATTGATGAAANAAACTTAAAAATCATGAATTTAACTCATTTTCATCCTTAACATACAGCAAATTGTAAAAAAAAGCAACNTCTCACTCAACATCAGATTTGTTGACAAAACATCAGACATTTCTCTCAACACATCACATCTGATGTTGAAACATCAGAAGTGGCTATACTGCTCATGTCCAATCCTTTGCCTGCAGAGGCTGGATGCGAAACTTGTTAGCGGGTTGTTGTACCCTTGGTCTTTAATGCGTAACAATAACACGGCATTTAATCTTCTAATTTGTCCACTTCAAGTTACGGTAGTAGGCGTTTTGCCGCATGTGACCAGGGCTCTGACTGAGGGTTTTTTCTGCCCAGATCTGCTTTTTGTCGACCTGGGTGTTGGTTTAATTATGAAAAATCGCGTTAAATCTGTGTTTTATGAAGTGATAAATTCATCAGCTACTTCAATGTGCTCTATAATACAAAGACAACTTTATATTACAATGTTTACATGCGCACATCAGGTGAGAAAGTACGCATATCGGAAGCAGAACGCGTTCAATCGGTTTCATATTCTCATATAAGATCATTGTTCGGGTTATATACAGTGGTGTGTTTAAGGGAAGGCAAGCGAAGCCGTTGCCTCGGCCCCCCTTTTCAGGGGCCCCCTCAAGGTATTTCGCGCGTAAAGATTCCTCATTTTTGGTGAAAAAGTTGTTATCCTCTCATATAACATTTTCCAAACCCCATCATAATTCAGTACTCTGCCTTCAAAGGGCCCGCAAGAGCAACTGCAACGTGTAAGTAGACTACTCTGCTTTAAAATGGGCCCCCAACGACAACTGTAATGTGCAGGTACTCTGCTTTACAAAGGCTCATCACTACGCCTTCAAGTGGCCGCCAATAGCAACTGCAATGTTTAAAGTTCCTTGCTTTCAAAGCGGCCAAAGAGCAACTGTAAGGTATCAGTAGACTACTTTGCTTTCAAACGGGCCCACAACAGCAGTTGTAATGTGCAAATACATTACTTTCAAAGGGTCCCAAAGCAACTGCAATGTGTAAGTATTTTTCTTTCACAGGGCCCGCCAACTTCACTGATTTCTAGTGCTTCATATTCCGTTTGGAGGGTCGAAGCTTTCTTTGGGGGATAAGTGGTGGCGGGACTGAATTTTGGGCCCCTGTGACAACTGAATTTTGGGCCCCTACGACAGCGTGTCCCCCCAATTGAGGGGTATGGAGTGCGGCTGATACGGCTCTGACTGCCAGATCCTTGCGCTTTTCTTAGAAGTTTTGCGCTTTTCATAGCTCCTGATGGCATTACAGATTTCAGCTTCTCTCAAGCTAAACACTACAGTCTCGTTTTCTGCTCTTTCATTCTACTAATCGACTGATAAAACCTTTTCTGACGGACCACGCAATAACATGTGGTATAAATAGCTTGAATAGCTTAATATTTTTATAATGTCACACAACGATAGTAACCATCGAAAGAAAAGTGCGTTTCCACCACACGTTACGCTTTATGACGAAGCAAAGATGAGGCTACCTCAAGACTGCACCAGAAGTTGGGGATCATTGATACCAGTGTTCCAGTGTTGCCACTTCTGATATTTCAACATGACATCAGATGTGATGTCCTCAGATAAATTTCTGATCTCTGATGTTCTGAGGACAAATCTAATGTTGACTGGGTTGTTGTTTTTGTTTTCCACATTCTCTTCTAATTTTAGGCCGAAAATAAGTTAGATTCATGATTTTTAAGTTCCTTTCATCAATCTTTCACATAATGTGTGTTTAGTTATCATTTCAAACTAAAGAAGCTCTCTTCGTTGCGTTGGGACTAACATTTTACGTAAATTACAAATGACTTCTGCATGTAGTGGCGATATTTCGCTCTGTTGCGGATTCCACGAGGGTAATCGCGCTTTGTTAGGTGATGGTAAAAGAAGCATTTAGTTTATATGAAACTGCAGCGTAAAAATCTGTTGTTTTTTCATGTTGAAAAAGGCAACAATCTGATGCTAACGAGAGTGACCCCAGTGGCAACATTGATTGATACTAAACAGCAGTCAGCAACCACTAGCTTTAGCACGTAAATAGTAAAGTTTTCGTGACATTTGAGCAATAGGCGTGATGCACGAGCACAGAGTCATACCCATGCCAAAAGAATGAATATTAGGAAAAAGTTACTAGCGAAATCAAACATATTTGCATTGAACAAAACCGAAAATACTTATAGGCTATTCAGTAGCGATTACTAAAACTGGTAGACAGTCAAACTTGTAGAGAAATCAATTGCTGTCGGGAGCTCTTGACACCCATGCAACATAGGAATATAATACAGAGTTGCATTCTTGCATCGCTTCATCGCTTCTGAACCACGAACATTTTTAAACGAGTATTTTATTTGAAACATGTAAATTTCATCACGGGGGCCCCTTTGTCGCGGGGCGCCAAAGACAATTGCCCCCGTTGAACACCCCCACCCCCTTAATCCGGCCCTAGTATGTTGTAGTTAGGTGATGGAATTGGGATATTAAAGGTTTGGCTTATGCTTGTCGACGGCCAATCTGTTCGACAAGCCAATGCTTTGCACAAAACTTAGAGTGACTGCCTCTGTTATATATGCGTTTGCGGCACATTCACTTAGTGCACCTTATGCTCCGGCACTGCAGTATTCTAACTGCACCGACCAGGATTGGATGTAAATAGTTATGCAACAGCGGAAAGAAAACCGTAGAGGTAAATTTTCGTATCTGTGCCACTACATACACTATTTATAGTTCTTGCTTTAGTTTTTCATCATTTCACCTGTAAGTTTTGACCTACAATTGCAGGATTGAAAATATGCGTATTTGACGCGAAATCGATCTCCTGTATTAAAATGCTTTTCAAGCAGATGCGACTGTACTCGCTTCACCTTTGTGGTACTTCGAAACTTGGACATGTGCTGTTCATTTCTAAAAAGATATAGAGCAAACTTACGCATTAAATACAAGATTAAAATGCATTTAAAAGTTTTAACCCCGATGAAACTATATTTTATAGGAATATTTGCACCAAATACAAACGATTTTATCCTTTAAATTTGAAAGTCGAATAGGAAATATTTTTTTTCTGTCGTACATTTTCGCTGTTACCATTGGCTGTCTCTTTGCATCAATGCTTAGCCCTGAAATTAAAAAAGAACGTTTGCGTCCAGTAAAACTTTCAGATGAGTACGAAATTCTGGATCCTCCCGCTCAAATTCAAAATGATGTTTACTGCTGCCCAACTCATACTACACAGCTGTTTTTGCACTATTTTATTTTTGGTGCTGAGGCCGTGCCAAATCTTACTGTGAAACTTCCATATCTGGGCACATGGACTTTACGGTTACGAGCAACTTTTTTAAAGTGTGTTCTTTTCCTAATATAGTTGGTTAAACTTTTTTCAAACTAAACTGTCTGAAATTTTAATCAAATTTTTTCGAATTGTGACTACAGCAAGCGAAAACAACTTTGTCGCTGAAACTCGCTTTCACCAAACTACCTCTGTTATCTGCAAGCTATATTCATTCTTATCTATGTTCACCAACTGCAAGGCTTCAGCATGTGCTATATCTTACCTCAGATTTAAAGTGGTTCATTGAAACTTTTGCCTGGAGAGTTGCTATTTTGTTAGCCACCAAAAAACCTGCCAAGTCACCGGGTGAAAATTTTGTAATCTACCAGGAAATGTACAACGAAATAGCGGATGTTCAAAATGATTCATTGTTACTATCCACAAGGTTAGCGAAAAGGCCGAGAATACTTAGAAAAGGCAGCATTATCACCAACAAATTCAACAAATCAGCAATATTCCTGCCGGATTTCGATGTCGTTTTGGCGTCAGTCGTATTCCAGACGCCTTCAAGTGATTTCAAAATGGGTTCGAGACGTCGCTATGGACAAAATGTTTGTTCATGACCAGGAAATGTTGTGGTTCTGTTCACATAGCGTCAGAATGACTCACGAAAACGCTCGCTTGTGCGATCACATATTAATTGTAAGAGCTTAATGTACTAAGTAAAATTTAAACAAACCCATTTCACCTATTTACACTTGTATACATCGTTTTGGCTTTAAGCGGTAGTTATTGTACTTCTCAGTTGTGTAATTTTTGTAAAAATGCATTTATATTTTTTCTGTAAAAACTGATGAATTTCACAAATTAAAAGCACGAGTATAGCGAAAACGGGTAACACATTAACACTCAAAATTTAAATTTAAATCTTTCTTTAGACTAACACCTCAAAATGTAAATCTTTCTTGGCTACGTTTACTTCTGATGCAGCATTTGTGCAACAGTCTTGACTGCAAGGTCTATTCCGGAATTCAGATATCGGCATAATACCAGTAGACGAGTGCCTCGTTAACGATATAGGGATGCAAGGCAAATTGCCTGTTGACAAAATTTTGTCCTTTTTACGAAAGTTTGTGCACTACTTTACTCTTAATAAAACATTACGAACAACTGGCTAGATTTCGAACTTTCCGCATTAATGAATTTTAGCAGCAAGCAAGTTTTTGCTCCATCTGAGAATATGCGCCTCTAAAAGTGTTTCTTCCTTAGATGCTAAAGATGTGTAATTTACACCCTTGGGTGGGAACAAGACACTTCCGAAAATACCCGATTACAGCAATGAAATATTTTCACTGATCTCGATGTGTGGATGATTTGGTCTACGAGTGGCAAGGATTCTCCAGTAGATTGCTATTGTATTTGCTTACAAAAGAATAATTGTGCCTTTAGGAAGGTTGCAGTGATTTGTAGTGTTGCTTTACGTCATTAGATAAAAGTAAATAGCTGGAGTTTTGATTCGGAGCCTGGAAAGTTTTTCAAGCGCTACAAAAATTTCACTCACCTGATCAAGGGTAAGTTCGCGCAAGAAACTGTTCGCTTAGGTGCTTTCATCAGACGTTTGTTGGTATAAGCAGCTTTTGTCGTTTTGTTCGAGCATAAGAGCTTGTACATTTGTGGAAGTGCCCTTAAGTTTACATCGGACTCGCTTGTCTCTTTTAGGTCGGGTAAATGTTTGTTTTGTCAAAGGAAATGCCAGTGGTCGTCGCTAACAAGATGCCAATTGCCTTTGCTCTGCCATGTGCTCACCGAAGTCTAGTTGACATTGTTACAAGTCTTGGCCTCTCTTCTAAATGCGTTTTCTCACCAGGTTTAAAAACAGTTGTTTATACGGATAGAAGAGCATAATTCAACATTAACATTTTGATAACACCGTGGGAACATTGCTTGACAAATGAAAAAGTTAATTGTTAGGCAAGTCAACGTGCTAAATATCAAACGCAATGAAATTTTTTGCTGCGTTATAAAATTTTTATATTACCTTCAAACGATATCATGAGAGGCTTATTCTCAATTTATAACTACAAACCGCCCTCACCTTTAACACACCAGGTGAAATAAAAACTGGCATGGAATGTTTTCTGTGAGCCGGTTTTACATAATAAATAAAAAGAAAGAGTTTTAATCAGCTTAATTTTTATGATGAAATCAGGAACTGATTGAACTACTTTTTCAACCATAAAAGTAAAATCCATTAGATGTAAGAACGTTGGGTACCCAATATTTGCTTGACTGGTTTGTTGGGAGCTGTTGCGTTGGAGTGCTAGATGCTTATCAGCAGGGACTCTTACGTATATGTCACTTGTATAAAATGAAATTGTCTTTTATCCAACTGATCCATAATATCTTACAAGAGCGTACCACATCGGTTAAATATTTCACGTATATTTAGGTAATTTTTTATCAGTTGCCTGGCTTTTTTCAGTATAATAGCTAACTGTCGCTTCTACAGCTATTCCATTCTTTACAGGAACAGTTTTTGGTGCTAATACAGCGTGAGATCTACCTCCCGTTGGTACTATACCGTGAGGTCTACCGCTGCATTATAGGAAGAAAGGTAAAAATAAAAAATCAACATATATTTTCATACACTCATTCTAGCGATACACACTTCGTAGATCTTCTAAGTTTGACACAAATAGATAATTGGAATTTTTTCTCATCGCCTTCCAGCAAAAATGATCAAGATGAGACTGGAACAGCTGATGACCTACTGTAACTCTAACCTGATATTTTGGGTAGGCGACCTATGGTTACCCGTTAGACCTAAGGTTCCACCTGAGTAGGTGACATATAGCGGTAGACCTCATGATATTGAAGCACCCAGTTTTTAAAGGTTGCAGTTTCCGGGACTAGTTTTTAAACGTTGAAAATGTATGTATTAATGGCAACAATGTGCAAAATCTTTTTGTACTGGTTCGCAACACTCAAATACTTTGCTAGACATGTCCAAGCAACAACGCTGTTGGAAGCATCCAGTCGGACTTGGCGATTTCGGCGCTGATATATTCGATTTGTTCTCACCAGATATCGTAACCACTGGTTTTCTTGTAATTACTTATGGCTAGATAGATGGTCTCATGAAGCTTTGGGTTCACCGTAAATTGCTTTCCCATCCCTACACATCAAACTAGCCTCTGTCCGCTACTGCTGTCGACATCACACGACTAACAAAACATAACAGTAAAAGTTGCCGCAGCCTCGCGTAATTTTTCCCTTCACATGCCGTTGAGTTCACAAGTCACCATCTCCAACGAGTGGTGGGCAACACAAAATTTCTTATCCGTTTCATTCTCTATCCGGCTGCACCCTTTCCAATTTTGTCTTTGTTGAAGCAGGTCAACAGACCTGTGACTGTTTTCCTGCACGACGGTAGGTTTTATCTTCTCTTTTGTTGATTCTACCGGACAAATTTTCCCAAAATTGCAAATTTCAGCTTTATTTTTTACAGTCGCATCGGCCAGGTACAAAGCAACTCTTCAGATCAGGGGTACCCAACCTTGTTTGACCCAAGACCTAATTTTCAAGTAGCCGATATCCCGAGTCGACCGGTCCATTGTTAACATCGCAAACGCACATATACCGTTTCCAGCCTGCAGTAAGTAAACTCAAAATTGTTATCACACAAACCTTATATAGATACCACATCACAAACCGACCAGACAATTAGAAACCACTGTAGAAAAGAGACAGTTTTTCATATTTTCCTACGCACTCGTGGTTGACTTGGAATCAGCCCGTAGTCTATCCTGTAGACCGCTGTCGACTGGTTGGGCACTCCTGGTTTTGATCAAACCCGCAAACAAACCGTGTTATTTAACAGCAGACATGTGGGCTCAAATTAGTCTAATAATCAGATTGATGGGTCTCAATTATTGTGAACTCCTTTTTTGTATTTCTGATCATCGTCACAAAACTTCCCTAGCGACCGCGTTATAAATATTAAATATTATTTTTTGTTACATTTCTTTACCAACCTCTTACTTAAACACACGACTGATGAAAGCTTTTCCACAATGATATTGTCCTTCTCATGCAGTCACAAGATGTGTCAGGCGTTATTATGTATCAGAAGTTTCATTTAACATTCTAAGTCCTCCAAGGTAAATAGACTATTGACAAAACGTTCACTGATCAAAAAACTCTTCACAGAGCAGTTGGGTTTAGCGAAAGACCAAGTTACCTCTATATGTTTCCTCATTTTGTCTAATAAATAATTCATTATATTATAAAAAAATTGCTCTTCACGTCATGTGAAATTCTGCTCATTTAATGAAATTATCTGAAATGATAAACTGCAATGTGGTGCAAAAACTGCAAAAAAAACTGGAAATGCATCAGTCCCATTAGTAGGAGTAATTGAACAACCGACTGCTCCATATCATGCAAAGCATGTTTGTCGTTCCGATGTTGTATTGAAGAGATAGCTCTACTTAGCGATTGGTAAAATACACAACCATTAACTCAGAGTATTGAGGTAACCAAATAAGGAGCGTATCATCAATTTATTTATGGCATGTGCTGTATTGAGGTTTCATTTTTGTATACTTGTTACTTTTCTGATGCAACAAAATTGGCAAATATTTTGCAAATGGTGAAACAATAGGTTTGGCAAAAGCGTGTAGTTTGTTAATCTAATATAAGACGTCAAAAATCATGCTTGAAGAAGTATTGTTTTCTCTACTAAAAATTTTTGCGAAACTGCATTAAATGAAAACAACATGAATTTTTTCTCAATCAACTAACAGCCCACGTTTTCTTCAGAGGGATCAAATCAACACGATACAAAAAGGCAATAATAGCTTTGTTTATTGTTTTGAAACTTCTTGATGCAGACTCCATGCAAAATAAATTGTTAACGACCGGCTGGAACCTGATAAATATTTTGATTGAACTTCCACAAAGTAGCATCCAGCTGATTAGCTTCAGCAACGCATGTAATTGCAGTTTGCAGATGTTTTCAGTAGCCCTCTATCCCCAAAATAGCAAGCTGCAATCTAAAAATGTCAATATTACAACCGCAGTACCAACTTAATGAGAAATATTTCTATGAAATTCTCTATTGGATAGTTGTCTTCGCAAAAACATGTAGCTATTGATTTACGTCTTTGTTACAAATTGCCTAACATTCATGGAATTATCGAAATGGCAAGTGCTTTTTTTAACGCAATCCAAATTTGGCAATGCTTTCGAATGCCTTATCGACTCTGATACCGGCAAATAACTAACAATCGTGTTTACTTAATTTTCGCTAGTCACACGTATAAAATGTTCAATCACTCATTCATCTTCTAACCCGCATGTCCTCCAGAAGGAGGTATCTTAGCACCTCGCCGATCTCAACAATATCTGATTAAATCTTACGAGACCCGAATCTTACATCCCTTTAACGTCATATGTGCCGAATTCGTTCCATCCAATGTTTTATTCTTTTATTCTGCACACGGTTATTTTTTATGGCTCAACGACCGGTGTCCCGAATTCGGCTGGAGTCGCACCTTCTTTTCAAGCGCTTTATCGCCTTTTAGTGATTACAGGTTTGACATCCGCCATCTTGAATTCTGTCGACTGTTGGTTCTTAGCAGCAGTCATCCAGTAGAGATTTTGATGAACATTTTTGGGAAACGTTTTCAATTCTGGATGACAGAAAAAATCAGGAATATAGAGTCAGTCCTGTAGAATACGAATCTGGCGTTTTGAGTTTAGTATCGCTGCTTTGTGAGTTTTTAGGCAGATTTTTTGTGGCTGAAACGAATTCGGCACAGTGGTCATTTATGCATAAAATTGTGGATAAACAATACTATACTGCAAGTCTGGGTATTGCAGTTTTTTTCTTTTCTGCAGTTATTGCTGTTTGATTATGTCGAGATATTTGTGGAAAAAGGTGTAACTTCTTACTAAATTGAACCAAGATCGTTTTATGGCAAGAAAATGACTGGAAAGTAAGGTTTCCAGAATATGAAAGTGATAATAGTAAGTAGTACGACAATAATGGGGATCCATACTGTATTATTCTTACAAGAAACGACTTTACAGCGATTCATCTGATTCCAAAGACGACACTTGTGACATGGCATTTCGCAATTAGAATGTTTGCAACAGTGATTGAAAAAAAAAGATTAAAGAGTCCCAGGTTTTCCACTTTGGATGATTCAGAAATTGAAGCATATTGTATTCCAGAATTGGGGTAAGATGAATGCAATATTGCTATAGTTCATATTTTCGTCTTGCTGATTTGGTTGCCATGATTTGATAGCTTTTGGATAAATAGGATTGTGATTATTCTGGTGTTCCGAATACAAAACAAAAGCATTTTCCCGACTTCAAATCCAGTGTAACTGAAACTTTTATCAAAAAAGGGGAAGATATAATTTCCAAACAAATGCAAAACCATCTTTGGCATTGAAATCAAGGGTATCTACAACAAGAAGCCGCAAAGTCTGGGAATCTGCTCTGCAGAAACATGCAGGTCACAAAAATACATGTGAAGAGATAAGATTGGTTGGAGGAGGAAGTGAAGCGACAATGATGCAAGAACCTAACATCAGTGATGTAGTCGAGACATAAACATCGAGTCTGAGACCTGGTCAAACCTTCGAGACCGACGTTCTACAGTATGTCTGTTATTATCAACCTGTGTTGTGTAGATAGTGTGTGCTCTATCATGGACTTCGTGTCTGGTTCAAAGATTGAAGTGTTAAAATAAATAGCCTATCAGTGATGATTATTTTAAACAATCATTATATGCTTGTTGGTAAATATATTTTTGTTATCTTCCTCAGCCTTTTTGTCAA
>JGI24159J19872_10004861_pt1 | contig 17240 bp, 8 predicted proteins | sample Ectturendosymbi4_FD_19872 | JGI IMG/M metagenome (IMG submission 19872) | reverse complement strand
ATGTTTGCAAGTGTTGCGAGTTCACTATTCACTAGTTTGTCTGAAACAGCAATAAAAAATATTCGGTTGGTAAACCACTGTGGAAGGTCTTGAAAATGTCGGCCACAATCAATGGCCCTCCTCCAGTTTGTTGTCTCCTTTACTTGACATTTTTTCCTATCTATGTTGATAAGCAAAAGATCCTGGAAAATTTGGCACGTGCAAAGGAACCTATATATAGAACAACGGCAAGCAAATGTAGGTATATCGTTGTCGTTTTCAACGCTGATCTAGGAAAATCAAATCAGTGGTAAGGAGTAAACGTGACAAAAACAGATTTTCCCAAGTGTTTCTATGCAGCACTTTTTGTGCAGATCGATTGAAGCGTTTCCAGGAAGTTGCAGAGCTTGATCTCACCTGCAATGCCATCGCTGCGATCCCCTCGCACGCTTTCGGTGCAAATAAAAATTTGAAAAAGCTGACTCTCGCAAGCAATCGTTTGCAAAATCTTACATCAAAATCCTTTGCAGGTATAATATTTTTCATTATAGAATGGGTTTTCCGTGTTACATTGGGAACGTACAGCAACCAGTGTCAAAATAGGAAAGTTTTGTCAACTTTTTTCTAAAACAAAATAACACTCACTAAATTATACATATGGACAACACTGCGTATGGGCAGATCATCGATAGCATATTGCACAATAATGTTCTTTAACTATCTGGGATTATGCTCTGTCAAAATTTGTATTTGTGAGCAGTATTTCATTTTTTGGATGTAACCCACTGTGGTTGCTGAGAAGTGAATGAAAAAACATCAATTTTCGCAAATCATCAATACGCGTTATTCGTATACCCTAACTTATGTTCACAGGTCTTGATCAACTGCAAGAGTTGGATTTGAGTTACAACCGGTTACAACACCTTCCGGAAGAAGTATTTAGCAATCTAAGCGCAATGAAAAAGTTACTTCTTCCTGGCAACAAGATATCTTTTGTAAACGTACATTGGTTTCCGGTGAATCTCGTGGTTCTTCACATGGGGAACAACGCTCTGGCTAGTTGGCGGACGGACGATGATAGGTTGAAAGAGTTGGATGAACTTGGCCTTTCAAGAAATAAGATTACCTCATGGAATCGTGTTGTTTACCCAAAGCTCACGTAAGTCATTTGTTCTCTTTAGAAATCTAGTCAAGCGCAACGCGTTTTCGTGAAACGTGGCCAGTTGTACGAGGTGGTCGGCACGGTGCTTTAACCAACAACGCACTTTGTCGTTGCCGAATGGTTTATTTGCTGTGGATGAAAATTTCGATATTATGTTTCTGTAGTCAGTCAAGCATTGGCAGTTGGCAAATACGTTTTTTCGGTTCTGCACTTCGGCTTAAATTACTGTTGTGAGCCTACAAGTTCCAACACTTTTGTCTCATCCCATCCAGAATGATAGAATCCAGGCCCCAAATTGCCTGTGAATGTTATGGGGGAACGGCGCCAACATTTATAAGTTTTTGAAACTATGGTGTTTGTTACAAAGGCAGCTCTGCCATCGTCCTTTCACCACTGCATCTGATACGAAAAATGGCTTACTGTTGTGTTCTCTGCTGTCGCAACATCAGCTACACAAGCGAAGCCGTCACCAACGAAAAATTGTGACAGTCTAGCAAAGTGTGTCTATTTCTAATAAACTCAGAAATTGATAGTGCAGAGCCAATCCTTTTTTAATATATTGACAGCTACACAAGCCTGTCAGAGCAGAAATTAACCAGTGTGACTTCGTTTTCACCTATCCGGCGCTGATGTGTTTTCATCCAATAAGTTTCTGATCAACTATCTCTACCGTTTGTGGTGTTGTATGAAACAAGAATCTCAAAACAGAAGTGCTTACGTCTAACGGGGGTGCGAGATACCATTTCAGGGGAAAAGAGAGAATCAAACAACTGAAGATAGAGTTACCAAGTTATATTCTAGAACAGTGGTTCTCAAACTTTTGTCGCTGCGGACCCCTGTAACTGCACCCAAAACCGCTGTGGGCCCCTTCGTTTTGTCAACGTTTTTTCGATTACTGAGAAACGATATTTGGTCGCTTCTAAACGTGAGCACCTCAACCGCCCGGCAAGACGCAAATTTCAGGCTTCGGCCTGCCGCTAATTGTCCTCAACAAATTTACATCACTGTAAAAAAGGGTCAGTCGACTTGCAACATGAACATGTCAGACTACAGTTGTGGTGCGATTAAGATGAATAACGGCCCAAATGGGCGGATAAAAACTAGCGGATTTTCCTGATTGGATTTTGGTTTACGGACCATTTAAAGCACATTCATGGAAGCCGAAGGCATTCACGGACCCCAGACTAAGAACCTCTGCTCTAGAAAAAGACCACATTAGGCATTCACAAAAGATTGTTAAGCTTTCTGTCATATTTCGCACTGGTCTAGCATTTTTTGGTATGCATTCAAATCATTACGTGTATAAGAGGCGTTTATGACAAAAGGACCATGTGTGCACAATCAAAAACATCTCAGAAATGTCCAACATAAATACGTTTCAGAACCAATATCTAAACTAGCGATTTCCAACCTTTCTCTGACCATCTCCCTAAATTATAGGTATATTTAACAATAAGCGTGTAATGATGTTTGAAAATAATATTTACTGATATATGTATGAATATTTGGAAATAAATAATATATAAATATATTTTTATCTTCTATTGCTAACCATAAATGTACCCCTGCAGATAGGCAAATGTACTCCCAAAGGTACATGTACCCCAGGTTGGCAACCCTTGATCTAAACCATAACACGAAGGAAATCCATAACAATGTAGTGTATTCAAATGTTTGTTTTCATTGCGCATGAAATTTATTGTAATAACAATTATCATTGGTTCTTCCATGTCATACCAAGGGCCGTGTTCTGGTTTTCGAGCGATTTTTATTCCACAAAGCAAAGTTGATATAATTATATCAAACCATTATAATCGTTGCACAGCTCTCACTACCCTCTCGAGTTCGCCATTTTGACACATGAATCGCAGTAAAATTTCGGTGACGATCAGCTTGTATGCAAACGAGTTATTTTTTGTAGTCTATTGCAGGATTGTGTTTCTTAATGTAATTTTGTTTGAAATCGCAAAGAACCATAAGAGTACAACTGTTTTCACAGTATGAGCCCTAATTTTGGTATTGAAGCATGTACAGTTCACATATATCTTTTATATATTTATAAATCTTTATATTTTATATATATTTATAAATTCGATGAAAATCGAATCAATGTATTTGGAAGTCATTGCAGTAAATCGATGTATTTGGAAGTCATCGCAGTACTACATTATAATAAGCATGATTACGTCGTTCATGCGCATGCCTCAAAAGCTTGTGTTTCATCAAAGTAAATGTATTTGCGCCATCAAGCTTATACTCTCTACTACACCCATGTATGTATCCTCGTCTTCCTTCATGTGTTTGCGTTTTCCATGTTACTGCGATGCATGCTTAAATTCAAGCGACTTGCGTGTGGGATTGAAGACGTTACTCAATACAATATCCTGAAAACCCACTTAACAGACAAATTTTAATTTATGCCCTCTTTTGACGTCACGAAAAATTCATATAAGTTTATAGTCAATAGCTCCGAAGAGAAAACAAGGCGGAGAGGAATCGGTGCTAAACGCAGAAGTATTCGTGTAGTAGAACCATGAAGCAACCTGAAAAAGATTTACTGAATTTCAGAAAAAAGTTTTGGGGAGGATAAAAGAAAGCACAATTTAATACGTGGCAAAAAATTTCACAAAACTACGACGTCTTAAATACACATGCGTGCAGACAAATACTCGCGCGCGCGCTCTCATGAAAATACTTATAAATATCGTCCTAGTTTTTTTTCGATTTAAAGTTCAGCATTAAGGTGTAACATTTTAAGGAGTACAAATTGTGGTTACTACCCCCCGTTCCAATCAGATTTGTACTGTTCAGGACACTCGATCTGAGTTACAACAACATGGAAAAGGTGGCTGGAAACGCTTTTCAAGCCAACCCCTCCCTTCATACCCTGGACTTGAGTAACAACCGACTTAAAACATTAGATCGGGATCTAACAAACAGACTGTGGTGAGAGTTGTGGAATACATTAGTGCAGATAACATGTTCCAACGTTATTTCATTTGTAACGCGTTTCCAGATGTGTTTCCCTGCTAGCGCTAGAGTCTCTGTGTATCCATGGTTACCTGAATTTTTACTCGCTTCTCATCAATGTTTTGCAAAATACTGATGCTGTACTGATGTTTATACACTGATGTTTTTGCAGTCTTTAGGCCCCTGGTTGCACTTCAGGTAACCGGGGTCTAAATGTTCCCCTGGAGTAAAGTGTTGTGTGTGAAATTAATACAAAATGTACATTTCGCTGCGCACATACACTTTTTTGCAAAAAACGAGTAAAAATTGGTGCAGAAAAGTAAAAAATAATCTGACCAGACCTCACGGGGTCGCGTGCGTGCCCAAAAAAAGCAATCTAATTTCGGATCACATTGTACCCACGGTAACTCACCCGTTATGCAAACTCAGCGGTACCTGAGCGGGGATTTCACTCACACCTAACCGAAACACGTTAAACCAAGCTGTTTTTCTCAGGAAAGCATGAGTCTGAAATCTGGGACCAGCATTGTAATAGTGTACTCCCTCGACTCACTTCCAGTGACACTAAATTCAATCACTAAGTGGCAAGCTTGCTCTGAAAAATCGCTGAAAACTGATCTGTGCATTTAAAAATTCATTTATTTGTCATTTTCAATCATAAGGTAATACTGATTGGTTCTCATCAGGAGTTTTGCAACTAGGGGAAAATTTTGTTGAAAAAATTTTGGTTTACACTGGATTTTTACGCTTCTTGAATTGAGTAGTTGCTAAAAAAATTTCCTCACAAACTTGTATAAGTAGGCTACTGCTAGATAAGGCTCATACAAACGCGTTATCTGCATAGTTGATTATAAGACCCTAGCACAGTGGTTCTCAAACTTTTCTGCACGTTGAACCCCAATTAAAGTATGCAATTTTCTGTAGACCCCGTGGTCTCGCACAACAGTTACCAATACAAGGAAAGCCTGTGTCGATTATTCTCCGTCCTACTGCGCAGCCTTCTGCTGTCTGCTGTCCTACCAGTCTAACTCTAACTGCCAAACTGCGACACATGCACTACAACATTGTTTGTGACGTAACAATTTTCATAATGTCGTCACAATGGATGATTTAATAAAAACTATTCAAATCGAATATGCTTTTAAACTAATGTAGCTGAGATTTGATCAGCTTTTGTTTGATTTGTTGAAAACGCCGTTTGCTTCTTTGCCCGATTAACAATATATTTGAATTCATTGCTTAATTGCTGCAGTAGACCCAGCAGTTATTCATTGACCCCCTGGCCATTCAGTGACCCCCATTTGACCCCGTGACTATTTATCGACCCCTTGGGTGGTCCAATTGACCCCTGGGGGTCCACATCGACCACTTTGAGAACCACGGACCTAGCATCTACGACTGTTTTAACAAATCGCAACCCATATGCTAAAGTTTACGCTCCATTACTTGAGGACAGTCCAATGAAATGCTTTAGCTTTGTGATAAAGGTTATTTTTATTTGATGTATAGCTTGTTGAAAGTGTTCGACATTGCGAACAACCAGCTTCTCACACCATATCCCACGTGGTTTGCCAACGTCTTCAAAAACTGCATTGAACGTGACGTCTTTGCTATGGCAACAAACAATCCATGGGATTGCACCCATGCTCGTGAAATGCAGGTATTGAGAGTAATGAACATACAAAACGATCTTACGAGTTATTAAACTTTTGCGACCTTAAAATGGGCATCGAAGCATGTGTTAATCAGTATAGCTTTCATATCTGGATTTCTTCACGTTTTTGGCTTTGCAGCTCAAAACATTGTGAGAACCAATGTGGTAAGAATTGTTTCCTGTTCGTACGAATTTCCGCGTCATATTGTAACTGTCACTACTGCAGATTGTTTAATGTGTCTGCACTTGCTTCCCATCCCGTAATGGTACGTTTAGGGAAACATGACATGACTGTTTTCACCTAAGTACAGCAGTAGACGTCACATACTAAATCTACGGCGGCATCAGCCCATGTTGGATTTAACAACCGGCGAATTAAACAACAGACGCCATAAAGGGAATGAAGAAAGAAACACAAACAAATTAGTACAATGTATTTCTGGATCATGAGCCAGATCTACCTTCTCATTGTGGAATGCACCAGCGCTGTGAATAAAACTACACGCGCTTATATGCAGTGACTTAAATCGAACTGATCAGGAATGGTATGTTTGAAAACGTTCCTGCAACGCAGTAATACAAGGCAATTGATTGTGCGATAAGCACAGTTTTAAAACGCACGACTTGATAAGATTGATAAATCACATTTCGGATCGAATGAGACTACACTAATACAGTTTAATAACAAAAATCAACAGAACACGAAATTTTCATTCATTTTTATGAATGAGAAATTTTTCATTCACTTTTAAACCTTCCTCCGGAAAAGGTCGTGGATGCAGCATCCCTAGGAGGACTCGAAACACCTTGCAGTCAACAACAATCTCAAATAGCTCTGCTGGCTCCGCTTTCCCATTGGTGTATAGCCAGCAGGACTTGCCTCACCAATATTTCCTGGGACATTCTGGACACATGACCGAAACAAGGTAGCTGGGACCTCCGCTTACACTTTAGATAGTCTTCACACGGTTCATAACCCTAAGTGACGCTCGGAACAAAGACCGATTTAAAAACTGAAATGTTTGCGGTGTTTGAAAGCTCCCGTTTTCCCACCACAGAGCGATTCAGCTTACGCACAACTGTGTTTGTTTTGGCCTGCCAATCTGTGTATCAATCTCCTTGTTATGCCTTCCGCCACTCGTGACCAGGGATCGAGTTTGCTTGAAAATTTGGAGGACAAATTTTGTGTGATATGCATGTTATTGTGCATATCACTCAAATATAATATTATTTCTTTCGTTTCTATCACGTCACCGTGTTCACTCAACCGTAGTACGAGCTTTTTTGTAAAACTGGCAAAATGGGAGGCAAATTAACGAAACGAAATATTTTGGAGAGCATGGCCCAAATGGCTACGCCCATGGTGTTATGGCAGTTGCATAGTACTGTGCTAGTGCTTGAAAATGATTACTAAGTATTTGCTTATTTACTAAATACACACAACTTTAGTATTAGCACTTGACAAATTATTTGTCAAAGTAGATAGAACAAGCACAAGACTTCAATTTAAAAAACAAATAACACACAATAAAAGTAAAATTTATGAACATATATCTTTGAGATTCAAAAAACTGGCAGTTACATGATGCAATTCCAATTAATAAACTTGTATCTCTAATATTTTATCACAAAATTTTTGAGAGGACAAAAGTCATTGTGCCCCCCCCCTTGTCCAAAATTCATGGGAGCATGTCTTCCTGTCTCCCCTGAAACTCGGTCCCTGCTTGTACTATCTCCACAAATAATTTTAATTTCTCCTCCTGTTAAAGTGTATCGCCGTTTACTTGCAGCGTACACTGCTTTAGGTTGTTGGAGAGACCTGAAATGCGATATATAAAACGGTTTTCCAATTTCTTATCCGCTGTTTTTTATGCAAAAATTCTGTTTCAACGCAAATAGTATTTATCATGCAACTTTTTGATTGAAGCGATTTCTATTGTTTTGCCAAGTTTCGCATAATGTTAATCGGCTATGCATTGAAATCCATGATACTGCACTCATGGGCGTCGGAAGGGGGGAAGGCTCCACCCCTTGATTATGAAAATCTCAGCAAAAAAGTTGCTTTTTTACTTTCGAGTAGGAAGAACAAAATTTCACTTTTGCCACCCTAGAAAAAATTTCTTTAATCCACTAGTGACCCCTCCCTGGAAAAATTCTTCCGACGCCCATGACTGCAGTAGCAAACAGCAAAAGGTACACGACCACATGCTGTGAGCAAACAAATAGTTCGCTGCACAGACGAAAAATCTATTTCTCACGTTGGTCAATTACATTTCTATGCCATCAATAGGGTTTATGTCCAGATTGAAACTTTCCGTTCAGTTTAATTCACACTTGCTATCTGTACTCCTTACGAGAATGTCACGAGTAGTCTGCGGTGCCCATCTCCGCTTGCGCTGTAGACTAGGCGACTACTTTCACAAAAAAATGGTGCATCGACTGCACGTCAATGACAAGACCGCACGTGAACCATTTCCATGCACCCGCTGCACCCACCCATTAACGTCGAGCACAAGGCTGGAAAAAGTACCGTTTTCCGAGTCTTCGCACTTCGGTATGACACAGCCAGGAATCAAGCCAAGCCTATACCAGCTTTGGTGGGCGTGCTAAACCACGTACCACTTGGCCGCAATTTAAACTCTTTTATTAGCCAATTCTCGCAGTTTTTAAGCTTGTTGGGGTCTTAATCAATTTTATTTTTGCCATTTCTGAAACATCACATCTTTATCATAATGTTTTTCTTCTAAAGCTGCTTGTAACAATTCCGATGAGCTCAACACATTTGCAACACAGTCCTTTTTCACTATTTTCACTTGCCGCAGGTTTTGGTCGAAAGAAGCAGTAAAATAGTGTATGAACAAATACACTTCAAAAAAGCAGATCAAAAGGAAGTTTTTGCCACTTGTCCTTTTACTTTGATGGTTGCCAGACGTCCTTGAGCGCCAAGAACTTTCCTTAAATTTGCTATAAAAACTCAGTATGTCCTTGATCCTTAATTTCAAGGACTTGATCCTTAATTTTAGTATGTTCTTGATCCTTAATTTGTTGTCGTGAGTAATCTTCGGCGTCCTTGAAAGTTATTGAACAGTGGTGAAATTGTTCATTATTGAATTACTGATTACACTGAACATTCAAGAATAAATATTAAACAACGTAGGCTAATTGAACAGGTAATCGAAGATAACCCATTTTTACTCAGCAATATTTGTTTGGAAAAACGTGCTATACCACTATATCTAAAAAGTACTCGAAGTAGGCATGAAGTAACATTTCAGTAATCACAAAACGACAAAATGTCCTTGAAACTACCTTTGATCCAACACATCTGATCATTTTAGCCTTCGTTACAAGCTAATCAACATTTAAAATTGTGTTTTATTTCAGGATTTTATAACTGCAATTACAACTGATAACACCTACTCTGCGAAAAAGAAGTGCTGGAGTTCTATTGATATGTGCGACTTCGCGAAAAAATCCGTCGGCTCCGTTTTTTCCTTACAATCTAATTTTATTGAAGATCCTCTGGATTATTTTCTTTCGCCACCCTGCCTGAAAAAAGTTGAAGGATCTCCAACTCCATCACCATCTCCCCAAAATTCCCCTGCGCCAATTAAATACGCAATTACAATCTTTATACCAGTTTCAGTAGGTATTGTGTTAATGTTAATTGGACTAATAATTCTGAAAAACAGTCGATCACGGAAAAAACATATACCTGCAAGTCAATACTCAGAAGAGACGAGCGAAAACACCTCCAGCAATCCGAGCTTAATCATTCAACCCTTGCAAGAGGATGAAGATGGATACCTTCTTCCTTCTCCGGAGCAACCACTCCAAAGTCCACCTTGTCAGCGTTCTCTGCAGGCAGATACGCCGGTTTGCAGCACTGGCCAAGCGCAATACTGGGGAGATCACGAAACAATTCCAAAAGCTCCTGTGGATTGCTCTTCGGAAAGCAACAAACATGTACGAACGAGCTTCACGGAAGATGACGAAACATTTGTCAAAACTTCCGCACCAACTTTCTCTCACACTGCTCACAGTCGAGGAATATGCCCAGGGTGCTATGGTTCGTTGACAAATGTGGGCTCCAGAGATGATGTAACAGCGTTGACTGGTTATTTTACGCTTAACAGTAGAAACATGTAATATGGATTCAAAATAGTCCCGTTAACAGCCTGGCGACAGCCAGTGGCGTAACTGAAGGAGGTGCTGAGGAGCGAATCGCCCCCTTGACAAGCTAAATGTAAAAATTCGGTCCCCACTTAGCCTATATTTCGGTTTTAGGATTATTTTGGTTTTAATTAGGTTGATTTTTTGCGTTTTTTTAAGCATTTCCGGTGATTTGGGGTTTTAGTATAACCACCCACATTCAGATTCACCATAATTTCTCAAGTGTTTTCTGAGTTTAGACTAATGGACCTCCTACGGCAAGTGGGCCCCTTTCAACTAAGTCTTCCCATGGCTCAAAACGCACGTTACGCCACTGGCCACGGCTGTACCAACTTAGGGGCGGCATTAGGCTTTCTTTCCAAAACAAACGCATGTTAATTGGGCAAAACAGATATTTGTCTGGCAAAAAATTTGAAAAATGCATGTTCAATCAAAGCTGGTAATCCATATGACGTAAAACGTACAGCAAAATTAGCCAAAGATGAACTCAAATTTGGCAGAAAGTTTCAAGGTTGCGAAACGGCAAATTGATGATATGGAACATTTTTAACACACAGTAGGGGAAAAAGGTTGTAAGTATCAGATAAAAATGATTGTTGTCACTTCAACCGATTCTTACTTATTTGGTAAAAATGTTGGGGTGTCGGGACTTCTGAAGTCAAGACCATAAAACGTGGGAGTGGCTAGAATTCTGAAACCACATGGCCAGCAACCAGTATTCGATCGTGGATAGGCAACAGTATAANAATCTGCGGAAAAAAATTGACTTGTCGCAGGCTGCTTGCAACTTGCGAGCTTGAGCTTTTCTGTTCANTCCTACGGAATTTTCAATAATAGTTTGCCATGTTGTTTTTATGATGCCTGCAAAAAGAACTCTTTCTTCGCAAGTAAAAAATATAGCAAGTTTATAAATTTTCTATCTTGAATCAGCAAAAACGTTCGCCTATTGGTAAAAAATAGCAGCAAAACACTTTTATCAACCTTCAACTGTTGCTTATTGTCGGATGGCTTAACTTCGAGTTTGAGTTCGTGTCCATGAAAATACCGAATATGTTTAAAATGGGGCATAACGATGATCTGGCATTTTATAATTTGTAATCACACCCAAAGTCCCGGTGCTTTGCTTCTGTTCTCTTACCAACAGTTTCAGCATTAGTTGGTTGCATTTAACACACACTAATAGCACTTACAAATAAGACGAATTAGAACACTTTTTCAGCGATAGCACTTCAGGTTATGGATTCTTACACTTTTTATGTTTGCATTCATGCGCAATTATCCTTACTGGTCAGATTAAAAAACTTTCAATATGCGTTTTTTACAATCCTTTCCATTTACCCATTGCAAAAAGGTTTTTCTTCAGAGTAAAGGTCGGATAATGCTCATCAAAACTCTGTACGCCCATTGAGAAGCGAATTATGCTCCAGATGCCATTTATCCGATACTTGAAAAAACAATATAAATGCACAGTACATCTTCAAGCTATCCGTCATCTGGATCCTTAAACACTGCCATAGTAGCCTAACAGGTTATATGCCATATTTAAAGTAAAAACCAGGGTTGCCGAATCGGAGTCGTGAGGAGTCGGAAGTTTTTTGGTGAAGTCGGAGTCCTAACAATACTGAGTCGGAGTCGATGTCAGATTTTTTTGTCCGATTCCGAAAGTCCAATTGGATCATTTTTTACATCACATTCCTAAATTGGGAATTCCTACTGAAATGGCACAATTTCTTTTGATATTTTTGTTGAAACTGGTTTCTTGCTGTGCACCACAATTTCCAATTGCTACAAAATTGCTAACAGGCTAACTTCATTGCCTTTATGTTAAGGACTCGGAGACGGGAGTCAGAAATTTTGGAAAGGTCGGAGTTGGAGCCGGGGTCGGATATCTTACGTCCGACTCCACAACCATGGTAAAAACTGCTCCCATCACATGCAGAAAGATGAGATCGGATAATTTCAGTATAGAGATGAGGTCATCGATCTCTATTGCTTAATTATCCCAGTATACGTTTTTCCTTTTCTTTCTTTACGTTTCACAAGATTCAAACCCACTGTTTTTTTCGCGGTAACGGAATTTACCATCCTTCCAAGCCGCACTGTAGAAACTGCCAATCCAAAATTAAATTTTGCTCAAGCTTACTGCTTTGTTTTATTGTTTTTGACTTCTTTCTGCAACGTGCGTGGATGATATTGTTAACCGACGCACAGGTTTTTGTGGTGCGTAGTTTTTAATTGTGCTTTTTACACTTTTACTTGCGAATGAAGAGGTGTACCTGTTGCATGCGCAAACATTCTATTTATGAACCCTTATTTTTGTGCCATCGTTTAATGTCGGTAAACCGGCCATATAAAACTGTGGTTTTCTACCTAGGGGTCGCGACCCAGAGAAGTCGTAAACAGTGATGACATTCGACCGATTCGCAAGAACCTGTTCTTGGAATTTCTTTAACCCCTAGAACCGGTTGTTGGTATGGTTTGCCTCTGGAGAGTGATAATGAGAGAACCTACTGTTAGTGAGTCCTAGAGTGATAGGACCTGTTCTTACAAAATTGTAATCCTACCACTGGTCGTAAACCATTTTTGGAGGGGTAGTGAGTAGATATTTTATGTACACAGCTGTATTACATTTGCTTTATTCGAGTTTTAGGTGAGGGTCGTTGGGTTGTAGTGGGTTGCTATAGTGGGTCACTGTACAAAAAAGGTGAAAACCACTGATATAAAATATAAGTTTGATTTAGAGTAGAAACATGCTAAAACACAAAGGCAATACTGAACTTGGCCAACAGTGGCAAAGATGAATGATGCATCTTGATGTGTTAAATCTTTCTCTATGAATGGCCATATGATTATCTGTGGTTTCATTGCAATTTGTTCTTAAAAACGTTTTACTTCAAACTTTAGTAACCTAACAATAAGATTCTGCTTCACTTAGATACAAGATTTTTAAAGCTTTGATTATGAAAACAACCCAATGATGAAGGCGTATCACACAACTATTTCTTTTGTTTAAAATAATTGTGCCTCTTGCGTTGATTTGATTTATTTTTTATATTTTCAATGATTTTGTTTGATATTCTAAACTTGTTTTATAGCTGTTTATAACTTTTACGAGAATTTCGCACATGTGCCGTATGAAAAAATCCATGGCATGGGGATTGTGTCAAATATGGAGCCCCTTTGAAATCAGAGTACTTACATATTGCAGCGGCTGTTAGGGTGCCTTTAGGAAGCAGAGTATCTGCACATTACAGTTGGTGATGGGGCCCCATTGAAAGTAGAGTACTTACTTATTATCGGCTTCGGAGTATATTGTATAAGTGGATAATAGTTGTTTACCAGAAATGAGGAAAATTCACGTGCGAAACACTTCGAGGGGGGCTCTTAAAAGGGGTACCGAGGCAAATGCCTCACTCGCCTCCCCTTATACATACCTCTGGGTGGTACGTTCTCTAATATAAATCTTGCTGGTTAACTAGGCTACTAACGCCAATAACGCTGACGTTTCTGCAGCGTTTCCTAATCTGACTACACTTGATGACTGAAACAGAATTCAGTGGAGGCTTCGACACAAATCTACTCGGGTAAGAGCGGCGCAGCCAGAAAAAATCAAGAAATGAAAAGAACAGAGGTGGTAGCTTACCCTTAAAATTGTGCAGTGAGCTTGATAAAGTATGGCCTGGACGGCATGCTTTGCTGGTCCTGACAGGAGGCCATTGACAGACTTGAGCACCCCAGGCAGATTCTTTCCAGCGCCGACATGGGCGCAATTTGGTGAGGGACACGGGGGACGTGTCCCCCACTCTTTCAGGTGAGGGGATATAATATGCCATGTCCCCCACACTTTTTTCTTATTAGGTTTTGTATTTGGAGAGGTTTCAAAAATATAAGTGATGTTTGTCACTTTTTGTGTGAAGAGCTTTTCATGTTAGATGGTAGGTTACACGTAGCCAAGTGTTGATGTTGAAACAGAGTTTGGTGTGGTATCACTGATTCTGTTAGTTTATCAATTTTAGCTTCGATTAAATCATTTTTAGCATTTTTCAAGTTTCTAGTGACCGTGAAAGATGGTTAACTGCTTTTGTCCGACATTTTACCCTGTGTGGTATACTGGTAGAAAGGTTATTTTCTTGTAACAGTGAGAGTATTACAGCTGCACATGTGAGAGGCCCAGGGATGTAGTGTTATCAAAAGAGGTGTAGGAACGCACCCAAAAAACTAGCCATTTTAAAACACCTTCGAATTCACTTCAAAGCAAAACATGAAGAAGGGGTGGGAACGCCGTTCCCACGCGTTCCCGCCCCACTACACCCTTGGAGAGGCCACAGTATTGCCACTATTTGTTTCGTGCAGAAATTTAACGGGCTTTGCTTTGACGTTGGTTGTCACGTATTCAGAAACAGACAGAGTATAATTTAATGATGCTAGTGTATATATTAGAAATTTAGATTTTCAGGCAAATCTCTGCGAAGCTTTTGCCGAAGACAAAAAAGCAGCACTATTGTGGAGACTTAGTTTTGGGATGGACAGTTTTGCAAAAGACTGTCTTCAACTATTAGTGGTCAAGATTTCACTCAAAACGTTGGAGAAGTAGCCTACAGTACTTGCCTAGCTGTATATTGACCTATAGCTCAAAACGTAGGGACTTAACTCGGAAATAAGGATAAATATACCTACATTTATCCTCACGTCTTGTAATGTCGTGACAATGGTGCCCAACAAATAAAAAAAAGACATTTTTCTGTGACTCTTACACTTTAGGCTTGTGCTGAATGCATTGGTTCGTAAGTCATCTGATTTACTTGAGTTTAACCAAACCACAATGCAGCAACGTTTTCATCCAAGTGCGAAACATTTGCTTTACAAGTACATCACACCTAGTTTTGTTGGACATTCTTTTCGTTTTAAAGGTGAAACTTGGTACTTTTTGCCAATTCACGGTTGTGCATTTTGATTTGATCTTGAATATATTTTCGTGTCGTTAATGCAAGTACAGTAGAACTCATAGAATGAAACTTATGACATGGTTCAGACTTGTAAGTCAGGCCGGGCTTTTCGGATCGGGTTGGGCTCGGGCTTAAGTTTGTCAAAATATTTTCGGATTGCATACAAAACTTTTTTATAGCATTAGGAGCGAGGATTTTTTTCTTGCGTGGCGTTGATTTGTCGTGCTCACCACGGTAACTTCTGTGAGTGAAGAGATTGTGATTTTTTTCAGTTAATTCAGTTTGCAAACACAGTTGCTTTCGTTTTTTTTGTAAGTTCAATTCGCTTGTCAGTTCGGTTTGAATAAAGTATCTTCGCACTTGCGTTCGACGCTCATCGGATCTCAATTGCAGAGTTTCTTTTGCAACTTTCAATTTAATTACGAGCGGTACAATGTCTAATGTCCAACACAGCAGCATGCCATTCGCCAAAAACATGGACGTAGCTAGGGGCACGTGAGCTGTGCCTATAGCGTATGTCCCTCCAAATAAAAGACACTGTTGTGTTTTAAACTCCTAATTTGCCTCTTGATACTCATACAGGTGCAGTAGAATTTGTCTAATTCGTCACTTTTTCGTCGGTCCCGGCAGAATCCCTATCTTTTGTGTACATTTCTGTTCGTCTAATTCGTCACCTCTTTTTATCCATTAGAAGCGTTTTGTTCGGCTAATACATCATTTGCAGTTTTGCTTTTGATGTCTAAGCAGCTAGCACGTGTGGGAACTCAAAGAAATTAAGGATCTTTATCTGAGAATTGTTGCAATTTGTTATCGCATTTATACACGAGTTGCGAAGCGCGACCCAGCTCCCTATTGCGAGAACGCAGAAAAGTCTTTAAAAGTGTATTCAAGATTTAAGAAGCACTAGATTAAATTGAAAAAGTATAGATAAGCGCGACCCGACTCCCCATTGAGAGAACGCGGAAAAGTTTATTAAAGATTTAAAAGGTGTTAGATTAATGGAGGAGCCTTTAAGATAGAGTTTAATTGTTGTATTCAACCATAATGTTATAAACTTGTATTTTAGGCTACTACAACTAAAAGCACTATGTACACGAGTAACAATGATAAGTATACTACAAGCTTCTATGATAGAGTTTTCACCTGTTTGCATAATTGGTCAGTTCACCCAAATCGTCACTTTTTTCTAATCCCCTTGAGGTGACGAATTAGGCAAATTCTACTGTATTTTGTGAAAATATCGTCATCAAAAAGTCGTACCTCGGTTGACTGAGCACGATGACGTTATAAACCCGCTACTCAGGGCCGGCCTTAAGCTGATGCAACCGATGCGGTTGCGTTGGGCCCTGCACCTCTGGGGGCCCCTCACCATGTGAATGGATAGTAGTTCGTTTTTGCCAAAAATTCCTTGCGCTCAAATTCAGTAGAAACGGCTTATAAAATCTCATTATTAGCAAACAATGCTCTCGTTAGAACGAACATTGACACAAAAGATGAAAGGTTAAGTCCGTAGACGCAGACCTATTCGAGTCCGTACACTCCAACAGTTGGCCATTCAACCACAGCAGCAAAAGGTGTTTTGCATTTTTTGCTTGGTCTGCACTGCACCGTGTCAGCCTGTCTGGGCATTCGCCCAAAAGATGTTGAGTAGCCTGAAACGCTAGTAATGCCAAAAGCTTGTTGGTCGTTGTTCTGAAAAAAATTGCACGCTGGGGTCTTCGCGTTGGGAAAAATGTCTAGTGCGCCAAACATTATTTTCACTGTGTCCCCAAACTTTTTCATTTGTGATGATCCTAATGTTAGTTTTATCGAAAACTGTGGGATCCTGCGTCTTGACCCAAACCACTTTCAACAGCTAAGCGAGATGTTCCAATCGCTGAAAGCCCAGATAGGTTATATTTGAATTATGAATTTCCCTAAGATGTAGCAGGCAGGAATTTTTCAAGTTATTGTTTACAACGTAAATTATCCAATGGAGAGGTGATGCAACTGAAATGGCTAGTACACTCAGCTGGAAAAATTGGATATTTTGCTTTTTCGTAAACTGTTTTCGAGTTTTATGTCGCGCTGTCCATTCAGTGGTGTAGAGCTGAGGGGCAGGCGCACCTCCAAAAGTTTTGATTTGTCGAAAATTCGGGTGAAATTCCTGAAAATTCGGGTACAGAGGTTTCGACATGTTTGTTTACTATTGAGTTATCTGACTTTTTTCTCCGAAAAAAACAACATTTTTGGTCCAGTGCAAGTATGCGCATAGCTGAACATGAAAAATCCAGTTGTCACTTTCAGGCAAGTGTTCAATGGTTTGAAGCTGAGCAAAGACTAACGAAGGGTTGCTCGTTGGATTCAAGTCATCACA
>JGI24159J19872_10004857_pt1 | contig 17246 bp, 9 predicted proteins | sample Ectturendosymbi4_FD_19872 | JGI IMG/M metagenome (IMG submission 19872) | reverse complement strand
TTATATGCTTGCAGTTTAGCAATCCGTGTCTACTCGTGCCTGCAATCTTTTGTTAATTGTTTGTCGTCTGTTTGCAATCTCTCGTTAACTGTTCGTCTTAAACTGGTTCGCTCGACATGACGCGACGAGGAGTACATTCAGGCTCCGGCCTGCCGCTCGTCGTCGTTAAATAAAATAAATATATAAATAAATATAAACATGAGCCAAAATGACCCTAAAATTACTTCACTTATGATGTCACTCACAAAAAACCCGCAACCCCCAGGCAAAAATTTTTTTCGAGTGCAATCTACTAGACTGGTCGATCCGTTTGAACCGTTGAACAGCTCTCTAGAGCAATTGGGGGAGGAGCTAGGGCGTTGGTAAGGCAACCAAAAACTGCTGTTTGTTTTTGCGAAAATCGCCAAAACCACCCAGACGCCAAGGTGTTAAGGTGTTAAGAAGATATATTTTGCTTAGATTGTGCAAAAATAACAAATTTGCACATTTTATTCCGCTGATTTAGACTTGTATTTTAACCGCCAACATGCACAGTGTAGTAGTTGTATATAAAAAAAAACACTACCCTACATTTCATCTTGATTCATCAAGTGAATGAAAAACAAACATTGCAAGTGGAATCCATGAACAGGGTCTAAAACCAACTTTTCAGAAATTATTGCTCTAGACATCAGATAACATAAAACTTGAACTTATTTTTGAATTCATAATGACGTAAACATCAGAAAGCGTTGTGAATACCTTCTCTGATGTATATTTCATTCATGGAACTTGCAGGTATTATTAGCTTGTAGACCATCTGTGTCTAACAGAAATTGCTCACTGAGCCAAAAATTATGGTACTATGTTAATTGGGGCTGCACATTGAATGACTTATTGATGAGGGCCATACATTGAACAACTTACTTTGATCATGGCAAACTAAATTTGGTGTAAGCTAATTTACTGAAAGCATTAGAATCCTAACTGCAATTGTATCAAATGTTTGGCCCCTTTAACCACTCCACAAGTGTGATTTCATAGGAAAGTTTAGTGTAAATGTAACAAGGGTAGAAAGAAAAAAAAGAAGTAAAAAGTTTTGAACCATGGTGCCAGTGGACATATGGAAATCTCTAGCACTTAGTACAGGTGTGATAAAGTGGCACTGAGTACCAGCTGCATCAAACAGGCCAAATTAAAAATTATCGAAATTATAACAGGTTGTCAGCATGTAGGCAACTTTTAATACAGTGAAAACCTAAACTGGGCTATACAAAACCTTCATGCAGCCTAGTGGGCTGCACACAGCTGTTTTGTGACTGTAAAATCTTGTTGGACTTTATTGGTTGATTTTATGTTTTACCTCTTCTTGTACTTCCTTTTTGAATCCATATGCTTTGAAAAACTTTTTGATATCAGATATTCTTCCTCTGTAATGACCCCGACGAATGTCCTCTGTCTGCAATCTTGCACATATTTCACCAACAACAAAAGAATAAAAAATTGTGCCCGATATCTGAGTGAAAGTAGATATGAACATTTCTGCAGGGGTATAAGCATACACATCACCATAACCAGTGCAAGCCAAAGTAACTGCAGTCCAGTAGAAGCTGACAAGATATTGGTCGAAAGTTGAATGCAGAATGTCCAAAGAAGGAAATTTCCTTTCAGTAACAATGCGGCCGATCCAACTGGATTTTTGGCAATAAAATGGCATCAAGAGGCTTTTTACTTCAACCATTTCATAAGTAGAGTTGTAATATACGTCATTCTTCAAAAAAAACATGTTGACATGTAAAAGATTTTTTAACCCACAGTACTGAAAAACACTGAAGGTAACAAATACAACACAAACTTGATAGAGATATGCAACACATGGATGACTGAAAAAAAGCTGCTACTACTACTACTACAACACTTTTTGAAAATTGCAAATTGCATGTCGGTTGTACACACAATCGAACAATTGCATTAACATTTAAATAAAAACGAAGTACTTTTGTTCTTGCTATTCACATTAAAACCAAATTTGCAAACTGCTTGTGAAAGTGGCACGGTTGCCCTAAACAAAGAGCATCCAAACGCTGAAGGAGTTTCATTTCAATTGGTATCTCTTTTCATGATCATAACATCTTTTCCTGCAATATGAATTTCTTGTAATATTAACTAATTTTGCTTTCTGAGTTTGCAGAAATCAAACAATCCATATACCAACATTTCCACAAAAAGGTACATTTTCATTAACACTTTCTGTGCAGATTGACATCTATAGACGTTATTGAAATGACAACGCGGTAACTTTTTTTGTACTAATTTGTTTGCAATGAAAATTTCCACAAATATTATTCATACCCAGACACAGTACTCCTGAAAATTTCATGCAAATTGACCAAAAATATTTTGAGTTATAAGGTTTGGTCTCAAATCATCTTGCTAGGCCTAGCCTACAGAAAAGTCAGATGCCAACATTTGTTTCATAACACACAATAACATTTTTGGTACTCATTTGCTTGCAATGAAAATTTACAATGATGTTCACTGTGCCTATCCACATAACCCTTGAAAATTTAAGGTGATATAAGAAAGAATTTGTCTAGTTATACAGTTTGGTATCCAGCAACATTTTGCTAGGCCTAAGCTACACTTTTTGCAAAGCACTTACGTCTTGACAGTTGCTCCCTACACTAAGACTACTTTTGTACTCACATTTTTGCACAGAAAATAGATTTTGCATGCCTACGTGCACCACCCTTGAAATTTTGAAGTAGTTTTAATGAAAATCTGCAGAGTAATGTGCTTCTAAAGAGAGTAGGTTACAAAACTTTGTCCCATTCAGTAGGGTTACAAAGTTTTTGTGTACAGCACTGTAACTTTTTTAAAACTAGTTTCTTTGCCATAAAAAACAACATTAATGTTTCGCCAATACCTTTCCATCTTTTCTGAAAATTTGAGTTTAATCTATCGAAAAATCCAGAGGGTTATTTTCTGTTGTATCAAGCAACGAGACTCTGTTCACAGTGCATCGGACTGTTGTTGCTGCGCATCTCCAACAACGAATATGTGGTTGAGATGCAAAAAGAAAATAAATTGATTCAAGGGTTTCGTTTTTGTCTTTTTGTTTTTTTCAAACTTCATGTAATATTCATTGCACACTGTATTGTGCTATACTTATTTGCAGTGCAGTATTTCTTGATTTAAGTTAGCATGAAAAATGGAAAGAAGTTTTGTGTACTTGTATTTGCAATGCAGAAGGTGCTACAACCTTAAATAAAAGGTATGTTTTCGTTAACCTGCAAGAACTTGAAATAAAATGTTGGTTTTCGTTATCACAGGAAGAATTATGGTGAACAGAAGACAGTTGTAGTGGTGTAAAAATCGTTACGAAGGTTGCCAAAAAGTGAAACATGCTATTATACAAAAGTATGCCAGAGGCCTAGTTAACCTATGTTTAAGTGTGGCTTACATTAATTTTTGACAGGATTTTGTGTGGCTTACAATCAAGGGCGGCTAACAATTGAAAAAATATGGTATGTAGCAGTGATGCTTTGTTCAAAATTCACCAATGAGATTTCCTTAGTTGCAGGGTTCGTGATGGAAATTTTACTTTCATCTAAACTGCATTTCAGTTCTATTTCCACAAAAAGCAAATGAAAACTGAAAACAATATAATTTGAGCCAACAAAGTTTCCAGCATGTTATAAATTAGTCTAGTTTCAAAGTATTACTTAATGTCAATTTCAAATTTACTGATTTGCATTGTTTCAACCAGTTTTTGACAAGATTTTAGTTTGAATTTGAAATGGCCCTTGTTTTTTAAGAATGTTGTGCTAAGAGCCACACGTAGAGCACATAATGGAAAATAAGCCAAGGATACATGAGACGCAAATGTAAACTGTAAACAAACTTACATTTCGGAAATGTGGTGGACAAGCAACAAGAAAAGCCAAGCAAGTATAGATGTGATGCACAACAAGAGCATAGAATGCTAAGATAAAATATTGCAACACTTTCTGAGGCGCACGCATATCAGACAACCAGAATTTGGAAAATGAAACAATCTGTTGACACAAAAAGCAAAATTGTGTAAGAACATTAAGGCTAATTTAGGTAAAACATCTTTTTTCGCAGTCAACAAGCAATATGATTTCTACCACAACATACTTAAAAAAATTCTATGATTTTAATTGCAATAGTAATACATATCAAAGATTTGTATTACTATTGCAATAATGTATATCAAAGATTGGAACTTAGATAAAACTTTTTAACAGTTCACCCTATCATCAGTCAAGAAGTTAATTTTGTTTTGAGCCCACTTTTACCCATTTTTCACCCTCTTGGCATCAGTGGGAGAATGGAGACAATGCAACAAAGCCATGCATAAACAGCATAACTCCCTAACCCTGTGGGCTAGTAAGCTAATCAATGCCTCTAAAGCTTCTGAATTCGTCTCCCCCAAAATATCCCGCACTCATATTTTTGGAAATATTGCATTACTGGATTCCTCAGACATTGGCGAAGCACAAAAAAACGTATCATGAAAGCTAAATGGGATGCAAGCAACAAGCACTTTGATTTTCTCTAAAAATGTCAAATGCAAAGGTAAGTTTATGTCAAGTTCACTGGATTCCTTTCTGTCATCTGAATCCAGGGATGTTTTCAGTGGCTCTCTTGCCCGATCAGTTCAGGAGTTACGGCTGATCACAGAATGCAAAGCCTAGATTGTAGCTTCTGTGGGCCTTGAAGGGTGGAAAATGTCGGCAAATTTGGAAAATACCCGCAAAACCTAACCAAGGCCAAATCTGGAGTGTCTCCATATTCTTCTGTTTTTGAGCTAGTTGTTCAAACCACTGCTTGGTTGCACAAGATCTTGGGGAGAGGTTGAGCAGCCATTCTGTTTGGGAAAGGTTGGAGTCGGACATTTTACCTCCGACTCCCTAACCCTGCTGTATGTCACCATCAAGACACACATAATGTGGCAAGAACTTTTTCAACATAGACTTCCACTCCAAAACTTACCAGCTCTTAACAGCAACATCAACCTCATTTTGCCAGGCACACTCAAACTGTATTGATTTTATTTAAAATTAAACATCATGTTTGAAATAATGAACAGTTAATATAATCGAAAAAATTGCTTGTTCAATTCTGGGTTTGGTGGATTTACCAACGATATAGTATATTATTGACTTGTTGTTTGAGCGAGTTGTTGCAGTCCACTGCTTGGCCTCGCTAGGTCTCGAGGCATGTGTTGAGCAGTCATTCGATTGTCTCATCATCTAGAGCCGTCTGCCCACGCAGTCCACGGGGAGGTCGATGGATTGAACATTGGAGGACAACATGGTCAATGGTTTGTTCTTCTGGGCCACACTCACAGGCTGCAGATGAGGAGGTTATACCCCATTTGTGCAAGCATGAGCGGATACGTCAGACACCAGTGCGGAGGCGGTTAAGCCGGACCCAGGCTCTTCTTGGGAATATCATTCCAGGGGGATAAGTGCCGGGAATGAAAATGTGAAGTCTTGTGGGGGTGCCCGCCCACTCCGCCTTCCATTAGTGATCCGGTCACTGCATGTATGTTGTTGTTGTCAGATGAACTGACGAGATGTTGTGTGGCGGGTACAAATGGGTGTCTTGATTTGAGGTGCCGTGGAATCGCACTTGATGGACAGGTGAGCACTGAGTGGAGACGTCCAGGCCCTATGGCACGGCGTGCTAGAGACAGTGTGGCTCCATTGCAACGAAGCTCAGCAGGTTGAATGCCTGCGAGGGGTCCATATTCTTAATTGTTAATAATCCTTCAGTTAACATGTACAGCAAGTTTGGTGCTTTTATTAAAAAGTGAACAATTGTTTTGCAATTGAACAATTGTTTTCAAAGGCAGTCGCAAAGGCTGAGCACCTTTTGTTGCTGGTTTTGCCTTCAATGCATGAGGGATTCAGACTGCATGTATCCACATTCAAGTGAAATATAAGACAAAAGTAAGCACCTAAATTTGTTCGCAAAGTGTTTTACTAGGAAGTAGATTTCGCATCAATTATGCATTTTCAGTCTAATGAATTGCAAGCAAAAACTTACAGGTGAAATGATGAAACACTAAAGCAAGACATCAGCAATCATATGAAATGTAGTTTCAAACAAAAACTAAGGCTTTTAGAATTAAATAAAATATGCGAACTAAACACTAAAGAAAACTAACTTTGTAGTTTTGAATAATTTGAAACAACTTCCATCATATTTGCTAAAAATAGAAATTTGCATTTGGGGGATTCCACACACATTACAGAATGTTGAATCAAGAATGAAACCATGCATTTATGCTTGATCAAATATCAATGGTACTTTAGATACATAACAAGTAACAACTTTAGATTTGCTGCAAGCTTTTGAGGTGACAGCCACATGGCTTCTACTCATGATTTTGCAATCATTCAGACTTAGAGATATTTGGTTCAAGTTATTGTTCTCTACCATGGTGACACAGTCAAACCTAACATGAACTTTGTTAACTTCCATACAATTTACTTACAGTATAAAACAAGAAAAATCATATGCCTACCTTGTTGAACTGTATAAGACGGTTGATTCGCAACAAAGCAATGAGATGCCACTGTTGCATGCTCAGTGGAGAGTCAAGCATTGTCAAAACAATCAAATCTCCAGGGAACCAAGACAATAGATCCAGTGCAAAGCTTGTTTTCATATAATGAAGAGCAGTTTGGACAGGATGGGTCACTTCAATTCCTCTTTCATTTCTGAAAGCAACATGAGCTCTCACGTATTGATCAAGCATCGATAGAACATCCAGGATATATTGTATTATTAGGAGACTGCTGAATGGCATCATTCCAAACTGAAAAGCAGCAAGTAGAATGAACCAGATCAAGTCACTAGAAAATACAAAACTGTAAAATCTTTCACGTCAAGTTTAAAATCCCAACAGTTTCAAAATAACACACTGACATCTTGGATGCCCTACATGATCAAGTCACTAGAAAATGCAACACTGTAAAATCTTTCACGTCAGGTTTAAAATCCCAACAGTTTCAATATAACACATTAACAACTTGGATGCCCTACGTGGCTTTAACTAAAATCGCATTGTATCTTTCAATCAGAAGTGTATATTGGTGCCATTCCTAATCTTTCCCCAACTAAACAACCCCTGAATGTGTCACATATCACCTGCAAATAGTTAACCCCAAAACTTTTTATTATGCACTAAAATGCGCCATGTTCAGAACCTGATGTGATGAAATAGTTTGTATATCAGATTTGGAATCAGCATACTAAATTCATTCCAGTTATGCAACTACAGTCAAGTGGGGTAAAAAAAATTCTCAATGTTGTGGTAAGAATAACTACCCCTTACAAACTATTGAAAAGAAAAAAGGTTTCAAACGAATTGGTTCTACATAGTCATTCATTGAGACACTGTGTGTAACATATTTGTTTCAACCCAATCTCTTAAATAAGGTTAGCAGATTTGTTTGAAAATTGATGTTGACATTAGATAGGACCAAAAGTTTCAAACAAATTTCATGAACATTTGTGTTGCTTTAGAAGTACATAGCATAAACATGTCAAAGTCGGCATCTGCTTTGGTAACGCATGTCTGTGCATAACCATACCAACAAAAATTTGACAACTTCACATTTTGAGTTTTAGATGGTTTTTAACCAAACAGATGTATTGACTTGGGCAAAAAATAACCAGTTACAGACAAGATTTTTTACCCTATGTTTGCATATTGTATAATTTTACTGTAAAACAGATAAAGCAAATTTTTCTATAGTACTGCTCTGCAAAAAATCAGGAACCTTCATTAATTTTTGGTGTTTCAGCTGTATTGTAAATGTATTTGATTACAATGATAGCTAGCAATTGCCAATTGCCCTGTTTTGAGTCTAGAACAGAGGTTCTTAAACTATTTTAAGCACGTCTCCTTTGGCATTAGTCATTGATAATTGTGCCTGAGCTAATCTCACAGTCAAACACAAAAAAACAGTAAAATATTTTATTTGCGATCATCCTGTTTTTCAACAGTATGTTGCTTTCACACCCATGCCCCTCTTACAAACCTTTCAAATGCCTTTCTGTTCAAGACCCCAGGGTCTACACCAGCTATGTCCAACCCAAATGGCTTACTGAGCCAAAATTTTTTTCACTATCTTAACCAGGGCCGCACATTGAATGGCCTACTTTGTTGTTAGCAAACTAAATGCAGCTTAAGCTGATGCACTCAATGCGTTCAAATCCTATCTGTAATGCTAACAGACATGATAAAGTGGTACTGAAGAACACTCACATCAAAAATGTCTAATTCAAAATGATCAATATAAGGACAGGTTTCCAGTTTACAGGAGACTTTTACTACAGCGAATACCTAAATTGGACTGCACAAAACCTTCAACTGGGCCACATGCGGCATAGCTGGTCTACACCATAAAGTAATAATGCAGTGGTGATGAAGCCTCATCATAATTGCATTTTTGAACTGCATCAAAATAGTGTTGTGTGGAGGAAAATAATGGTATGTTGAAAGGAATCTTTATTGCTGGAATCACGCTACAGTAGGTTTACCCTTAAGGGCCAGATTATAAAAAATACTATTTAGTTGCATGCAGCAATTGATATAGCCAGATATATTAAGTCAATAGTCAGATGAAAAAAATGCAAATCCAGATAGAAAATATTTTTGACACATGTTCCTCAAGACAGTGAAACAAATCTTGAGGCTATTTGAAGTCTAGAGGCAGACCAGCTTGAAATTTCACCCTCCGAAAAGGACAATAGTTATGAAAGGAAAAGATTTTACAGACAAAAAGTCTTTCTATAAAGTTTTTAAAAAAAGTTAGTTACAAAGTGAGAAAAAGAAGAAAGGCATGTTAAAAGAAAAATTTGAATCAGATGAGGAACTTGTTCGTTGAACCAGGTACCAATGCATCACAAAATTATCAGTTGAAGTTTCTTAACTACTACATACCACAGTAAAGCTGAAGACATAAAAATCAGAGACAAGTAAATATGAGAAAATTTATGCTGTTTTTGAACAATGACTAAGTCTATAACTGGGAACAGCTTTAAAAAGTCTTCTTCAAGGATGTCGATGATGAAACACCAATAAGTTTGGAACACATCTTCTTGCACAAAATTGAGAGTGCAACTAATGCAAGTTGCTTGTTCTGAGATTGGCCTCCTGTGAAAGACATGGGCATCTTCTTCTATGTATTAAGTATTATTTTTATGGTCCAGACCAGCCGATACGTACAGATGCAGGCAGAGGAATGGCATATTTAATGTTCAAGGGAGAGTATGGTGTCCAAAAAGTTTACCCAACCTTTGCAAGTTTGGAAAGGAATACTAATTACCTGCTCAAGACTGCTTGAACTGAAGTGATCATTGTAAATTGCTGTTTTTGCATGAAAGCATGTTGTAAATTAACCATCACAAGTCTACATTACGGTAAAAGACTTATTCAAAAATGTGGATTACTTTTAACACTTTGAGAGCCGGTCTTCGAACATATCGTACCTGCATTTCGGCCTAAAACCAGCAGTTTTCGGTTGCCTTACCAACGCCATAGCTCCTCCAACGATTGCGCTAGAGAGATATTCAAACCCTAAAAAGATTCGGCAAGTCTCCTAGTCTGCACTTGAAAAAAATGTTTTGGTTGAGGGTTTNGGATTTTTTGTNAGTGACATCACAAGTGAAGTAGTTTTTGGCCATTTTTGCTNGTGTTACCTGTCCTAGGGCCCAACTGCTAGGCCAAAGTATTTCGCTGAAGCTTTTATTGGAAACTAGGCTCGATTCCAAGCATTGACCAATATTAATTCTATTCACAGGAATATTGTCTTTGCCAAAGAGCTAGAAACTTGTAATTGCCTCACGTTCTTGATGTTTTAATTGAGAAAACATCAACAGGCTTTATTACTTCTACCTACAGGAAACTGATGCATACAGGTCTGTACTCAAAATGGTCGAGTTTAGTTCTATTGCACAGGAAACGAAGCCTTGTCAACTCTTTACTCCGCCGCGGTTATGACATTGCCAGTTCCTACCAACTGGTGCACATGGAATTTATGAACATTAAGCGAATGTTATCTTGCAATGGGTACCCCAACAATTTTTTGGATCATTGCATTCTGCAATTCTTAAACAGAAAATATGATGTCACGCAACAAACTGATGCACCGGCTGAACCTTATCCTTCACCCAAATATGTTTCATTGCAACTACTGTATTTGGGTTATGCATCTGATAACATATGACAGGAACTCAGCAGCTTTATAAGACACAAGGGTGTAGTGATCATGAAGCTGTGTTGTTTTCAAAGTACTCAAAAGCTTTAAAACCGGTTCTCGATTAAGGACAGGCAAGCTTTACTCAACCATTTTAACGTTGTGTACAAGCTTGCGTGCTCATGCGGTGTCTCCTATATTGAGCAAACGCAACGCAATTTAATAAATTGTATAGAAGAGCATCGAACGTCACTAAGCTCTTCAGTATGCAGACACTTGCAAGCCAACCCAGATCATTGGGTTGACTTCCACAACCCTGAGGTCATTGGCAGTGACAGTTGGCGGCGGCTGCAGATTCTTGAACCTTTTTGATTCAAGAACACAAACCAGAGCTGAATGCAAACAATCCGTTGATGCCTCCATGCATTTTTAACTTGTAACAGAGCTTCATGCCTCACTCATGACATCACGCGCCATCACCATCGGTGCGTATCTAGCTGAGTCATGTTACTACGTATGCTTCGTGCCACTACATCACTACCGAAACAACCCTTCATGCTTTTCATTTTTCACAGCGTTTCTTTCCTGAGTGACCACTAAGAACCTGAAGCATGATAACTGCAGTTCAATTCGCAATGCACTGATGATGCTAACAGGAGTTTATCGAAACGTTTGCAATATGTTGTTTGTATCATTTTCATTGGCCGTGATTTTCATTATAAGGCTATTTAGCACTTCCACTTTCCATGTACCAAAGAAAACAGTCAAATTTGGATAAAAGAGCTGTAGTTTTTTTTTGACCAGAAAATGTTTTTTATACCTCTTCGCCTGGGTAAAAAAACTAGTGTTTTTATTATAATTTTTTCTTTGGGAAAAGATAATCAAAAATTTCAATGTGACAATATACTTTGACAAGGGGGTTACCTTCTGTCAAAAGACCAAGAAGATACCTTAGCTTGTTTTAGAGATAATACAAACTTCAAGTTTTTCGTTTTTTTACCTGACTGGACTAAAACCGAGAACAAAATGCCATTTAGCAAATTAAGCAGTGTTTCGCCCACTTGATTTTTGCAGACCCTCAGGGATCTATGCTGCCAAGATTCAGGAAGCCCCTGCTTCAATATTTGCACTGTGTGTAATGCAGGGGCGCAACTCGGTGCTCTGTTTAGTCGGCATGCCAAGTCCCTTTTACATTTGTGATGGTCTCGCATTTGAGAACAGTATCATGCACATAGAATTTCAAGAAGGTAGACGGTTGCATCGCAGAGCGGCTGGCCTAAATCTAAAAAAACACGAACGCATACACCAGGAACGACTCCAGGTCAACAGCGTCACTCGTGCTCATCACATGATTTTTCTGACTGCATGCAAGCGTTCGAGGCTTGCGTCACTAAAATTTCCATTTGCTCTCTTTCTGGCTGCCACTCTCGTTGCTCCGTTACGTAAAATGAACGAGAACTTCTCATGAGAACTTGTCCATTGTTGCATAACATACATCATAGAGCAATGATAACGACAGTTAGTCCTCTGCATACTAGGCTGATAGGCTCATTTACCCGAGTTGGTGGGCAATTTATCATTCGTTTGAAATCATTTTTGGTTGGTAACTATGCATTAAAATGGAATTAAAATCCAATGTTCTTTGCAAATCCATTGATTAAAAATACACCCAATCTGATGTATTTTATTTTTTTAAAGTAATTAATAGCAGGTGGCAGCTTGGGCTATAACGGATGAGCCCGAGGAAACCCTGCGTGTTGGGCTCATTCATATTAGCCCAAGTTACTGGACAGTTCATCATATGTTTGAAATTATTCTCGAATGGTATTGGCCATACTTTGGAATTCAATTCCAATATTCTCTGCAAATTTATTGTTTCAAAAAACATTCAATCTGATATGAATTATATTTTAAAATATTATAAATTGCAGAGGGCAGCTCGGGCTATGGTGGAATTACTGCTCAAGACGCATTTTATGCATTTAATCGATATACAATTAGCCGGAGTGATCTGTATTCACTTTGCAAAGTAGTGTGTGGTTGCAAAGCTAAGCCTACTGAACATTGCACACAAATAAGTTGTAAAGGTAACAACCACAACACCTGAAGCACGCGGGGTAGAGTGGGAACATGGATTGATGTGAGTACTGGTAAAGCTTGCACGAAGCCGCTTAAGAGAAAGTGTTTTTCATGTAATGCGGCAAAAAATGTTGCACCAAGTATTGACCAAAAGTCAGGTTTTCACGCACATACAAACAAAGATGGTGTACTTAAAATGGAGTGAATTACACTTATGCTTATTGACATGGAGCATCTGCAAGAAATCTCTCAACCACTTGCTTGTAATTCACTGTCACCGCTCTGTGCAAAGCCATCATTGCAAGTTCAGACAACCTCTCAGCACCACAACTATTTCAAAGATGTCTTCAGTCTTTTTAAATCTGAAAAACTTCTCTCCACCGTAGCAGTGGTGCAAGGTATGGTGAGAAAAATTTTTAAATTTTTTTTCATTTGGGTAGGATTCTTGCTTTGCATGAGGAAGGGCTTCATCAATTGAGGCTGGCAAATCAAGGAAGTTGGTGTCTTTCCACTTGATAGCCCACATGAATCTCTTGTGACACAATATCTGCTGAATGTGACAGATCGATGCTTTATATGTCAATGATATCTTTGAAGTGACTCTTTGCGTTACATGGACAAGTAATATTGCAGTTCACGATACTCACAGGAATGAGATCAGACATTTTAGCCACTTTCTGAAAATGTGAATTAAAACGCTTGGAAAGTTCAGAGATAACAGATTCCAAAAAAGGTTGGAATACATTGTCATGAAAATACCCTTTAACATCTCTGTCACTGGGATTTGAACAAAGGTTTCTACTAGATTGCATAATAAAGTTTTCATCTGCGATTTTACAAGCCTGTGTGTAAACATCCTTGTATGTTTGTTTTTAATCGTCTGCAAGCACATACTCAAACATTCGCTTATTGTTCTGATTCAATTCATAGACAGACAGAAGGTTGTTTTCTGTAGTTTTTCTGATAGCGTTATCATGGCTCCAGAAACAAATTTTACAATCACTGCAGTTACGATGTTTGTGTCACTGTCATCTTCTAATGAATGCAGCCATTGCAAAATTGCAGGAAAGAGCTCTACGAAGCGAACCACAGCATCATGTCTTTCAACCCATCTGACTGTGCAAAGGGCAACCAAGGTGGTCTTACTCTAATCAGGGAAAATTGCTTCAATGGCCCTGTGTAGTGCTGTTGTACATTTAGGGCCAGAACGTATGAATGTTATGCATTCTTGAATTGTTTTCATTGGCTCTTACAGTTGAAATGTTACTTGATGATGACAAGGTCAAGTTTAAGCAATGACAGGCACAGTGCACATAGACTGCTAAAGGATACTGTCTAGATACCACAGCTTGTACACCATTTTTCCCGGCCATCGATGCTGTGCCGTCATACCCTCTGAGTTTAATAAATTCCAATCCCCATTGCGTAAGCAACTGTAGTATCTGTTCACTCACACCTTTCCCCGTTAAATTTAAGAAGCTTTCTTTCAACACTGACCATTTGGACGATCTTGGACATATTGCACCTCAAGTAACTGATTTGCTGGTGATGCACTGGTTGAGACTGATAGGCTAAAGCTATCAATAGAAATGCTTTCATGCTGGTTTCCTTCATTTGAAGCACTAGCTGAGTTTGGCTTTTGGAAATATGATAGTATTTTTCTTATTTTTCTAGGTGGAGGAGGCATTATGTCTGAAATAATTTTTTTCACTGCACCGTGACAGGCTGTAAAGTTACAAATTTATGAACGTCGAATAATTTTACTTTGCATTACATAATTCCTAAAAAAACACAAATCAATCATAGCTGGTACTATGCTATTACACATGATAATGTAAAAAACACAAATCCACATAAAAGCTATTTGTCAGCATTGAGTGTTTCATCATCCAGCTTAGCACCACTATTTTGTGGCGGCACCGAGGAATGGTCAAAACAGAACATGCTGTTGCAGAACTATGTTGCCAGTAATGTGACTTCACGCACATTAGCAAGCACTGTCATCATGTGGTTCTAGAAAGTTCGGCTAAGCTTGCCCAAACCCCCGGCCTCACTGGAAACTAGCTGAAAATGAAAATATGGTTCCTGAAAAAATTTATTTTATACTCTATACCCGTCCAAAAATTTACGTGGTACATTATCGCTGACAGCTTAATTCATTGATAGCGCTTATCAGTCATGCAGTTGAAACCATAACCTTCGAGACCGAGGCCAATACTTCCATCCAAAATTCTGAGACCCAAGACTTTAAGTACGAGACCGAGACTTCAGAATTTGTGGATCTAGCCAAAATTTTTTGAAAAAATGTTGTCACCACCTGTAAGTTGAAATTTTCTTGATTTTCGGGCGTTTTTCTGACTTGTTTTGGTTGTTTCTTGCCTGCAAATACAACAGAGAAGAAACGAAAAAACTTGTTGAATTACAGAAGTTGTACTTTGCCGTATCCTTGCAATAGGCCTATTCAAAGTCAATAGGCTTGTGACCGAAAACCTGTAACCTTCGAGACTAAGATGAGACCTTCAAGAATGAGACTTGCAAAAATGGGTCAAGAGACTCCATCACTGGTGCTTATTAACCGACTTTCACCAGATGACAACACTGCACCAACTTGCCACCTTTCATTGCATCTGCAACTTGTACTACCTGCTAAGCGCTAACAGTGTCCCAGCGCTAACTTTAACCCGCTTAAAATTGTATAATCTCTGTGCAATTATATTCAACTCTACTCTTGAGTTGATCATAATGACATAACAACGCGGAATGTATCGTCACAATAGTAAGTCGACTTTGTAAAGATTGTATGTCTTGTGAACCACTTGCCACACTTATTGCCAGGCAATGTGTGGAAACTCTCATGGAACAGCGGACTCCCGTCAAGGAACACCAGATTTCTATCACGGAACAATGAGATTATTACATAACAGGTGTGATAAATTTTCAACATAAACAGCTAGGCTTGGTGATGGTACCGAAAAGAATAATCCAGTTATGGGAAAAGAATAAGGCGCAATGGCACCAAGAAATTCGTGAAGTAAACACAGTGTTGGTCCAAGCGCTTCAACCTTTACTTTATTCGTATAGATTTGGACCAATGTTCTGCTTACTTCACAAGTTTCTTCCAGACATTTTGCCTTGTTCTTATTGCATAACTGTATTATATTTTTGTTCTTGTCGCCCACCTCAGATGCTTCTACTGACAATTTATTACTATGTACTCTTAGTAACAGTCCCATTGATTTTAACTTCAGCTAAACTAGCATAGCCTTGTCAAGTCTACCCATTCACAAACAGGTTATAGCATCTCGGAGTTTGTTGCCAACCCCCTCTAATTATTTCTAGTTGCACCACTGGTGTAATATATCAAAGTTCAGCTGCCAGTATAAACATTTAAATACACAAGAACATTACCATAAAATGAACGTGGGGCTGGGACACCGAAAAACACAAAGATAATCTCGTCAAGGTGTCCATGAAGTTATGAAAAATACTTAGGTGGCCATTACACTTATGTAACCATCAGTGTGTGACTGTTATAATCAAATATTCAAAACAAAAGAAAAAAACAGTAATTGATATGCCAAACAATATTAAACTGCAAAAACAAATTCAATCTCATATACAGTAAATCTACTCGAAGACACAGTACAGACCAGAGGCATTGTAGCACAGGCAATATTTTGGCACCGATACTGAGAAGAACAAAGCAAGAAAACATGAAAGAAAAATATATTGAGTAAATCACATGAAATAAATATGTATCATGTATCATATGAGAATAAATGTCACATTCAATTACATAAAGTCAAGCTTGTTACGTGCTTTAGAATGTGATGAGAACCTTTTTGTAGCTTTTCAGGAATCTCTAATTAATAAAAAAATACCGCTTTTCGGGAATCAACCATATGAGAAACTTTCAAACTGTTGCGGTATGCTGGACCATGCCACTGATAATTTCTATTGCTTTATGATATGCTAGATTTCTTTTGCCCAGAACAGAGTCAACTCTATGGATAAAGTAATTTTGGCTTGCAGCTGATTTAGTGAAATGAGAGTGAGTTTCAGTAATCTTTAGAAAGAAGCTATCATATGATTGTGGTAATGTACAGTATTGTTGTGAAATATGTGTATTGATTTATATAGCTCTAATCAATATCTACTCTTTGATGCTAGAAAACCCATTTGTTTACACAAAGGAGTTATGTGACATCTGAAATTACAAAATGTGAGAGCATACAATAAATTATTAAGCATATTATCAAGAGGTTGAAACAAACGCCAGCTGTTTCATAGGATACAATGCAATATTGCAGATGATTATAAAGGAAATAGTAATAGACCATTCTAAGACATCAATTGGTACAATCTTTCGAATTTTTTATATCATACTTGAGGCAAACGATAGCTTAGATATTAAGTATTTGACATGAGCAGTCTAATTCAGAGATACATCTAAGAAAATACCTAAGTGTTTTACAGACATTTTCTGATGTGACACATTGTTAATGTGAATTTCCAAATTCTTTTCTTCTTCAGCTTTATTGGTTGCTTTTCGCATGAGATTTTATATTATTGATAGATATTTCATTTTAGAGGTATCCAACCATCTACTTTTATTAACTCACTATTTAACATAAGTTCGAATTGTTTCAAGTCATTATGAGCTAAACAATATGTCATCTTCATATATTTTAGTACAGACTGAAGAACATTGGGAAGGCCATTTACATACATGATAAAAATAATGCACCAGAGTTGAACCCTGTGGAATGCCTCGTGTAATTTCATTAATTTTAGATGTCATATTTTTTCATATAATTTTATTAATTTTAGATGTCATATAGCATTAGATGTCTCACACACGTGAACTGTCATTAATTTGACAAATAACTCTCCAGTAAGATTAGCGATATGCCTCTAAATTTCAAAATTCAATTCCATTTTTCTTAA
>JGI24159J19872_10004855_pt1 | contig 17248 bp, 10 predicted proteins | sample Ectturendosymbi4_FD_19872 | JGI IMG/M metagenome (IMG submission 19872) | reverse complement strand
ACGTCAGTAACATTTAATGTTTTTAAAACAAACTGACATCTCTGTTAAAATATCCTCAGATATTTCGGAAAATTGGAAAAGGGTTTAAATTTCATGTTTCCCGCCAGTTTCCTTCAGGGCTGCAGGAGGTGGAATGCAGTTTCTTTCAGGGCTGCAGGAGGTAGAATGCCAGTGCGAATGGTTGTGTCAACGAAATGCTGTGTAATGGTTTGAAAGATTACACCGGTATACAGGATTATTGGGGACTTGAAGTTTGCAACAGGTTTGGGGGCTTTGGGAGGCGCTGAGTCCAAAAATCATATCCATTTTTGTCCATCTAGTCAGGATTAGCCGCTACAGGGCATACGTTTTGTAATTTTTTGAAAAACATTGAGAAACCTCACCAAAAGTTTCAAAAGTATCTCCCACCATTTTTAACTTGAAAACAGATTTTGTAATCACTAGTTGTGCTTTTAAATGCTGAAATGCTTTATCAGCTGTTGTCGAACTGCGTAGGCCCACAGGGAGTGAGTTAGTGGTAGCCTGTTGATAAGCGGCAATTACAATAAAATATTTTGTCAGAAAAGTCTGTGCCTGGTACCACAGTTGATGAGCATGACTGAATGATTTGCAGTAAATTAGAATTTGTGCATATTGGTTGGGCAAAAAAGTGGACACACAAACTTTCCGTGTTTCTTGTGTCTGTGGGACAGCAGGGCTTGCCAAGAGCATTGGACTAGAGAAAGTTGGCGAAAGAGAGAAGGATTTGAGATTGAGAAAAGAAATATTATACACTTCCTTTTGATTAATCCAAACGAGGTGTTACTTCCTCCTCTACATATCAAAGTATGAAAACAGTTTGTAAAAGCTTTAAATAGGTAAAAGCGACTTCTTTGCATATTTGTGTGAAAAGTTCCCTCCTGCATCGTGGCTGCGAGCCTCCCTGCATCGTGGCTACGAGCCTCCCTGCATGCTGCATGGTTCGCTTCAAAATGACGTCATGGGAGTTGCTACAGAATAAACTCGTCTTGCTCACCAGAGAATTACATGNATGCCCTTGTCAGCGTCACTTTCAGCGCAGCTACCAGTGTGTCTGTGTAACACGTCCAGTNTNTTTGTGTAACACAACCANTTCAGCTGCGCATGTCATTAGCAATCAGCATGCATTGATAGTGATGCATTTTTTTCTGGTAAAGGCTTGAGTTGATGCTAAGTGCAAACTACATCTATTCATGTTGAACCACGACGCCGGAACTTCTGGATGCTGTCNAGCAAAACTTAGCGTTGTTTCACACTCCAAAGCAGCAAACNTCGAACCAGACATTAGTGCCACATTAAGCGGACTTTGTTTCCGCAGAGGTGGAATAACCTAAAAGCATGTACTTTCCACGATGGGTGTAAGCAAGGAAACGATCAGCAAACTCTTAATAGGAAATCGATTTCACGTAAAATTACGCATCCTCAGTCCTTATTCAAATAGAACCAATGTTCCTTCTAAGATGCGCAATTGCGCACCACCACCAGATCATTTGTCCAGTGAAGGCATCTCATTCTCGCGCACTTGCAGCATTCCAAATCTGATATTGTATATACTGCATATCGCACCGCTTAAAACGTTTCGCTGGTTGCGTGTCTGCATGGTTGTGCAATTTTATGCGCACAAAAAGAAAAATGCAAAAGGGAACACTGCCTAAAAGCATTGCGATTCTGTGAGTGAAGTTATTAAATGTGAGTTCTTCTGCGAAACGGAACCACAAGCGCTGGCCAATCGCTTGCCTCTGCGGGAAGCAAAAAGAAAACACTTTGAGCCTTGTTCCGATCGAAGAGCAGCGAAGTTTGTTCAACTAAATATAATGATCGCCGTTTAAAAACGGCTTGATTTCCTTCCAAGCAAACTCGTCTTTTAATGTTTTTGCGCAATATGCAATTGTGGCTGAGAAATCAATACGCTTTTTAGATATGCTGTGACGGGAGTAAGAAGACATAAGTTTTGAGGATTGTTTTACTCGCCCACTACAAAAGTAAATCATTACACCATTACACCTTTTGTAAAGTTTTGTATCCGTTGTGTGGTTGGTTGGACTTTTTCTATTTCTTTAGTTTAAACTCGTCAATCTCCACTTCGGCATAGTCAAGGAATTGCAAGCTGACAAACAAATCACTGTAGAAGTTTATTGCAGTATAAACACAAATGTACACGCCATACTGTCTGCAAGGCAGCAACAAAAATTATCGTGCGTTAAAGCACCACTGAATGTACATTAAAAAAAACGATTACAACCACAGAAAATAGGCGCCAAATTTATGTCTGCTTCCGCACACACAAAGCTTTTCTGGAATTCAACCGGAACGAATTCAAAAAATTTTAATATGTGATGCCTCTTCTAAAAAAACAATAACATTGCCCTGCATGTCGGAGTAGTTTTCTGGCTTTAATCATTCCAGAAGTATGAAAGCAGAAAGCAGGCAGATTCCTTGGAAGCTTGCCGCAAGGCTAAAGTTTGTTTTGTTGTATTTTTCTGGCAATTCTCTTTTGTGACTAATGTTTTCAACGCAACTGGTTTCATCAGCTGTGTCTTTCACGTTCTGTTTTGTTTTTGCACAAGTCTAGATTATACTGTAGATTATGAACCAGCATTGAGGACATTTTCTCTACATTCTGGGTCTGACGCATGCGGTTGTTGCGGAAGGGAAACCGAAGTCTGAACAGCAAACTATGAACATTTTAATTGAAATGTAAAAATTCAGAATTAAATGCACTTTATGCTGTACCAAGTAAAAAACTATTACTTAAACTAACATTACAAGTAGCAAGTAGACAAGCTGAGACAAACATTACCGTTGAATAGAATTTTCTGTAAAACGTTTTCTTCGCAGCACAGGACAATTCTCCCGTGATGTTGTCAAGATGTCAGAAAACCACAAATCGGGGAACGATCTGTACAGGATTTGTGTTTATATCTTGTTTCTTAATTTCAAACTAAGAATGAGCAATGGGTGACTTGCAATCACTTTCATTCTTTAAAGCCACTTTATAGTTAACATCTTCGGCCTGTTAATAAGAATGGCTTGCACAGTTTGCAACTCCACCCACTGACTGGAATATAAATTCAAAAAGCCCACGTGATGGTGCTAAAGTTAAGTCATTTTTGATTTGCAGTCTGCTGCAGAAACATGAAGTCTTTCGGAAAACAGAGGATTGGCTGCTGCAAAAACATCTAAACAGTGTGAAAAAAGATTTTGAAAATTGCAAGGAAATTTTCATACTCTCAAAAGCAAATTCTGAGTAATACATACTAAAATAAATATCAATCCCCAGAAAGTAATACTTTCTTGTAAACGTATAAATTATAAAAAATTCGTTTAGCAATTTTGAAACGTCCTGTACATCTTAGCTTTGAGGATTCAAATGCCATTTGATTTAGCTGTTTTGTAATATTTTGTGAAAGTTCATGAAAACATTGTCAAGATTTTCACTAACTTACAATTGGTCTGTTAGCAGCATTTTTGCATTCTGAAAAATATCCTAAAAGATTTTATTGATCCGAAAAGCACTTGAATATATTTCAAAATAGCTTGAGGTGATATCTTTTTCTTCTACGACACACAACCATAGCTTTGAGTATTTAAAAAAATTATGTGCAAAGAGCTGAACGGTTTGCAATTTTTTCCAAAATAAAATGGTTGTAATGAGTTTCGTCAATTTTTCCTAAATTTTAGCGAACAAAAATGGATCAAAAACAAAATTTGGAACACGTACATTCCCAACAACCTATACGATTGACTGAGAAAAACCGTGAGGTATTTTGAGCCCTTCTAGGGCTGCTTTCCCCACAACCCTCTTCAGAGGACAAGCGGGTATGAAAATGAATGAATGAATGAGCAAAAGATCATTTTCTTGAAAATACATCATTTTTTTCTCATATTTTTGCTATTCTACAAAACAACTTTGATGTGATTTTTTCTCATAACGGAAGCAGCAAAAATAATTACCATTCTGGAAAAATAGCCAGCGTGTCCTCAAGGTTGGTTTGTTTTTACAACACCTTTTTTCCAGTACTGCCTTTGCATTCTACAAGGCTCTTTAGCCACATAAGTGCAAGTCACAAGTAAAATTCTTGATGACGCGTCCAGGCAAAATTAATACAAGGCAGCTTGGCATTTCACGCAGGACGTACTCATCTTCCAACCACTCCAATGTAGCTCTATTAATTGGATCTTCTGCTGTATCACCGAAAACCACTGTCAACCCTTCTTGTTAAGCGTGTTGTTGTAAGGAAGTCAGAGACTGTTTTATAAAGCACGCTCAAAGCCTATCCACCGCCTACTCGAAGCAGGTCTCATTCAGTAGAAGTTTTTTCTATTTTCAGAACCTCTATTTCCAATAACTCTTCTTTCCGGTGAAACATTTCACCACAGAAGGGCGCACTTGTAAGGATATTTTATTCTTCTCCATTGAACTTCCAAACCATTGCCGGTAAAAACAAGTGCAGTTGTCTCCATGTAAACCACTTGGCAGTAGCAGGTTGTGCAGGTGAAGGCACCACTCACTATTGGACTACTACGACAATTTACTCCAGTAAGCTCTTGATAGATGTTAAGCACTGAAAAAAAAGTTAATCACATGTCAAAATGTAGTTGGAAATTGTTGCACACATGTATTGTTAGTAGTTTGTATATATAGGCACATAATGGTAATTTTCCCCTTGTTTTTTTAACAAAACCGTAACTTAATCTAACTCTAAATCGGGTGATTTTGGGCAAAAAATGGTTTTTATTTAACCTGCACGCTGCTGTAAAGGTTTTCTTCCATCCAGCGAAGTTCGTAAGTAAGCGGATAGCGTGAATGTTGATGCATTCCCTATTTTTTAATCTAGTGTCTCACATCTGCCAATAGTCAGAGCCGTAACGCATTTATCTTACTTAATCAAAAACTATTTTTGTCTCAGCTGCCATAAACCTGTTCTTGTCAGATTGTTATAAAGGTTGTCATGACAACGTCATTTTCAACAATATAATTTCGGGTTAGCCAAAAACGATAACTGTGCAATCATGAATCGTTTCAATGTTGCACTTGCAATTGGTCTATTATGTTCTGGGGCAGATCTTTTAACTGGCAAAAGGACTGTGACTACCCAACGATAACACAAAGATCATTAAAGTTGTAGTAAAAACCCGAGACATTTGAGAACTGCCGTGTTTCTGTTTTACTTAGGGTGAAATCTGAATAGGTTTGATAAACAAAAATCATATCCAAAACAACGATGCATTTTTTTGTCGTAGATAACATAGCTGCATAGCTGCAGATAGCTCACAATACCACCGCTACGAATGCTTCATAAAAGTGACCCTGCTTAAATTTAAACCTTGCATCATCCTGCCTCCCCTCTACGTCACCTCATTGTCCAAAAACGACCGCGCAAGATAAAGAATCTCGAATGATGCAAAGCTCGCTTACGTGGATTTTGAAAAAGTTCCACCAAGGCGCCGGTAGCAACGTCTGTGACGTAGGCATTCGTCTGTGCGTAGTTGTAAGTGTTGACAAGACATCTCCAGTCTTCACCAAAGTAACTTGTGCCAGACGATGCTGCACTGGCGAGAATTTGAACGCGAAGGGCGATGGCCTGGATACGATCAACTGTAAATCAAAACAACACATCAGAGTTTATCCACGATTATTTTTTGATTGCACGCTGTACTTCCTTTGCTGGTCAGTAGTTTTTACCATGCTGACCTTCTACATCCTGTCGCCTCGACAGCGGGTCAAACGTGGTTGTCCGTTAAACCTTTAATAATTTGTTTACTTCGAGATTTAAGCGACGCACTTCCAGGATAGCGGCAATCAAGAAAGGTTGAGAAAGTGTCGACGGTTTAGTCCAGCAGATAAAAAAATCGTCCTATTTTAAATTTTGCGAAACGCGGTTCAGAAAAACTGTTGCCGGCCGAGGTCTGTCAGAGAATCTTTCGAACTGCTGGGAGAGAGAGACGATTGAATAACTAAAATCGATATTTGCCGAATCTTAACATCTCAACAACTGTTGCCAACGACGTCTGCTGTCGTGTGAGGCTCAATTTTGGGATCATTTACTCCCCCCACCTTGGGACGGGCGTGCAACCTAGCACTGGCTGCCTGGTTCTGAAATCTTGCTGAAAAACAATATCGAATAACTAGTGTTCGCAAAAACCCATTTAAGTGAATGTTTGTTTCATTTTAAAAATTGCTGAACGTTTACACCAATCAAATCATCGATGTGCAAATTTTGTAAAACAGTCCTGTATTATGTCAAACTAAATTTTTTGCATCGCTGACCAGGAAGCAACAAGGCAACAACCAATGATTTTAATAAAATCATATTCGACGTTTCGAAAATAACTGTTTACAGAGTCAGCAAAGATTCAGTGAAAGATTCTTCGAAGGAACTAAAAAGATCATCGTATGAAACTTTGCTGACGATGTGAACTGTTGTTTGGCAAGTTGAGTTGAGTTGGTTTATTGTCGAGAAGGTTAGACAATTGCGTGCATATAAAAGTTAAAGCGCTAGGGCACAGAAAAAAATTGTTAACCAGGTTGTCTCGTTGACCACCCCTCGACAGTTTCATAATTTTCTATCATGGTTTAGAGTTGATGACTGAGTTGTTGGTGAATTTAGAGTCATGATGGGCTTGCATTTTTGAAACGGGTTGCGGTCTGCTGGAGGTCGAAATCTCCAACATGAAAACTGTCGAGGGATGCTCGACGAGACAAACCTAGTTAACAGTTTTTTTTCTGTTCCCTAGCGCTTTAACTTTTATATGCATGCAATTGTTTAACCTTTCTCGACAATAAACGAACTCAACTCAAATTTAAAGTCAGTGGTTGCTGAGGTGTTTTGTTCTAATGGAAGTTTGCATGAGTTCCAAGTTTCACTTAAGCATCAATAAACTAATTTTCATAGATATCTGGTCTTACTCAAAGACTGGCCGACACATAAATTTGACTTGAGAATGTAAAATGATTTTCCTTACTGATTTTTTTGTGACAACAAATTGTATGGACACGTTCTATCCGTGGGTTATAGGTTCATTTTCTGTTTCTATATTCTTTTCGTGAGTTATAAAAGCTCGTTTCGTGGGTAGATGTTCTTTTCACAATTTTCTTTTCGAGAGTCATAGGTCCACATGCCGTTTCTGCCGGGCAGCATAATGTTGACACAGAGCGCTGGACAATACGAAGTGTATGATTATGGCAGCTTATTCGATTGTGGCTATTGGCCCGGGACGCATTAACAACAAAACTTGCGAACGAAAAGCTGTGCGGATGTTCATAGCTGGCTAGGTGGTACTTTATGCAAAACATTGCTAGAAAATTACCCTGACACAGGCTACATTGTGGAAACATACGCAGGTCCATTAAAGTCAGGAAAACGTTTGCCTTTTTGACTCTTACGCAATGTTGGCGAAGGAGGATGTTTTTGTGCAAGTTCCTGGGAAAATTCCACAAACTTCTCCGGGTCGCTGCGAGCCAACTGGCAAATCTTTTGATCTCTCAGAGCGGGGTTAGTGAAGCACTGAGGCCATTGATCCGTGGGCGTATAGTTTCCATCATCCCCAGCCACCTGAAAACACAGATATTGTGTCTTGAATAAGATGAGGAATATTTAAACAGTAAGCTGACGACGCCTACGCTGTTGGCGATATTGGTCCTCTTTTCAACATCAACATGGCTGCTTCCTTACCGATAAAGAAATTATTTCGACAGATGCTAGAAGATAATGGTTGATCAGAAAATCTAAACTCAAAAGCTGACAACCCTGATGACACTGTAGCACAGCAGAAACATCAGTTGCACAAAGAATTTTGATATAATTACAAAGGTTTTATTTTTTCGGCCTGTTCAACCAGCCGTAAAATGCTTCACTACCAGGAAAAGATGGCAAATCCTTGAAATCGGGTGAACCGGAACTTAAATCCTGAAATGATAACTAACAGTACGTGTTAAACGTCCATGTGCCAAACGCAAAAGCACATTTTACGAAGTAATCTGGCAGTAGCTCTCATATTCAGCAGTAAACTTCTACCAGAATATCAACAGTGACCTTCAACCCATGCACTGTATAAAATGGAATACATGAAGTCTTAGCAAAGGTATGAAGGTGATATTTCGATTGTCTTTAAAACAACTGATGCTGTTGTTTGAAGAAGGCGTTATGTAAACACGATACTGCATTCATTTCTTTTATACCTTCAACGTTTGCACCAAAACAGAGATCAGGAAGAGGGAAGCAATGTATGTTGTTGTTTCCATTTCGAAGTCCCATAGACGATTTGCAATTCTAACAGTGCCTTACCAATGCTGAAAAGAACAAAGAAATGGTTCTTGAGAGAAATTTACGTGGTATTTGCAGCAAGGCAGTGTCTAAAACGCTCGCTGTAAAGCGCTTTATTACAAGCATGCCACTCGTTCGCAGCATGCATATTACTGCGCAATCGAATTTTGCGCATGTCTTATTGTCTGCAAACTTGACACATATGTTGTCGATAAAGACTAAACAAATTTAAAAAACAAAATATGCAAAAAAACTTCAGCGTTCCGAGATAAAGTTGCTCCCCCAACCCCCCATGCAGAGACCTTCTACAAGATTTTCATAACAGTTCGCCGATTTTCCGACATTTTTCCCTGAAAATAGAGTGACGAGAAACAAAAGCTGTCAAATACTTTTGCCGAACCGCGATATCACTCAAACAATCAAATTTAAGGCTTTCAACGCTCCCTTTTTGACTTTCAGCGCCCCCCGAAAATTCGGCGCTCTGTGTTTTGCGCCCCTTCGGTAACCCATCTATGCAACGACAGATTCACAAAAAAAAAACGGTTAACTTTAGCGTTTTGCAAATTAAGATCGAACTTGAGCTATACAAGTGTATTATCAAAATTTTTCTGAAATCGAGTATTAAGCGTCATTCAAAGGTTTTACCATTTAATTTAAATCCGTTTCCCCTGCAAACATCTGTCAATTGCTCGCGGTATCTCTTTCTTAAAACCCAACGTACCACCAAGCTTAGTTTCCGCGTTCGGAGTCTGAGACACAAATTCAAGTTTTCTTTTCGTGCTTACCTAAGACACGTGTAGTGCCTGAACAGAATCGCACTCCAGAGTAATGTTTTAATCACATTGACAAATTGACACCAAACCTGAGCATTAATAGTGCAAAAAAAATTTTTTTAATTCAACATAAACTTTAGGTTGTATTGAAAACATAACACTTTTTCACAATTTACGTGATTTCACAGTTACTCTATAATGACCCTCTAAGCTTTGTACTATGCTAGTTGTTTGAAATGATTCTTCCCATGATGTAAAGATTTCAAAGACACAAACCTCTCCATGCCCCGCTTAAGACTGTTATTAACGTTGTCAAGCTGAGCAATGAGGAAGTCTATACCGTTTAAACCAAAAGTGTCTAGTGGATGCGTATCGAGCCTCTTTCTAGGCTTGACTGACTTTACGCCAGGGTTTTCCAGGCTTTCTGTATCATTAAAAACTGCGACCCAGCACCAGTGCGATTTCCGAATAAAGTCTTTGTGCAAATATTTTCCAAGAAAGTGGATTGGTTGATCGTGGATTGCTGTGCTGTGCGGTGAGTTGATAACTACTCATTCAATGCGAAAATTGGTCTCTTTTACAGATTTTGTTAACCACACCCTAGAAATCGTAATTACGAACTCGAAACAGTCATCGACTACTGAGATAAGAGCAGTTATCCTTTTGCGTCAAAATTCTCACTAGAAGCACTACCTCTTGCCCAGTTCTTTAGAGAAAAAAACAAGATTTGTCTACTTCCTCCACTTGAGCGGAAAATTTGCAACACCTGTCATCTTTACGTTATCGCCGATTGTGACGTTATAAACCCTGTTATTAATTTAAAGTTATGCTTTCAAAACTGCAAGGCTGGGCATATTCAACCTCTTGAAGAAGCAATTCACGACGTTAGCAGAGCCTGCCTTATCTAAAATTTTAACCTAGCATTGCTCTAAAAAGTTCTGTTTGATTCCAACAATTTTTTTATCTTGATTTGCTATATTCTTGTCTCGTTTCGAGTAGACCATGGCTCAAAAGCAAAACATGGCGGTCGGTTTGGTGGATAATTGCCTAACTGTTAAAGGTATTAATAAAACGCATGTACCTTAACTTTGCACAATAAGTTATTTCATTGTCATCGTTGGACACAAAACGTCTCCTTAAACACAAAAAAGCTTCATCGCGAGACCCCCTCATGTTCTGCACCATCGCAACAAGGTTTAGTTGTCTACTCCAAAAAATATGTCGATAAATAACATTTCGTTACAGGTTTGACTTAAGTTAGCTTATCACTGACTGTCACTAACCACAGAAGTTTGCTTCGAGCCCGAAGCTGACTTCGTTACTACTTAAGCCTTTGACGGAGCTATTTAATTTAAATTCACTGCAAACTTTTTGCAATTGCTCGTGGTATGTTTCCTGAAACCCAACGTACCACTAAACTCAGTGTCCGTCTAAAATTGGTAATTAGGCCCAAGTAAAGCTTGGAAATAGCCGCTGGCGATTAACTCTGCATGATCAGCTTTTGAGGAAACTAGGTTATTGCAGCAAACTTAACGTGGTGATTGACCAAACTTTGCAAAATTTTAATATAAGATGCTGAAAGCATTGATGAAATAAAATGCTTGCATTTGCTTCATCGTGTCGGCTGACTGAGCATTGGTTTAAATCAAAGTTTGATCTGCAAAGCTTTCTCGTTCTCACTCAATTTATTCAACACTGTCTACGGAAAGAAATCCTTTCTCAGCACAGAATCAGACACTAAGATCATACAGAGTATACATTTCGCCTACAAAGTAGGCATCATCAGCTCTTATTCAAATATAATCTATTCAATGTAGACAATGTAGACTGGTGTTTAAAAGTTTGTGAGAATCAAGACACACATTTGCTTTCTCGCCACACCGGTGCTTTTCAACGTTTTCCAAGATTTCTTGTGAACATGTACCTTACCAAGGTAGTCAGGTGAAAAGTAAACTGAGTGAAAATCAAAAATGTTTAATCTGCTGTGAACTTGACAGCACGTTTTCCAAATTCTGGTTGAGCTTGTCCGCAGGTGGTGGCATTAACTGTTTCCAAGCGTTTGACCTGACCTTAGGCGTAGGAACATCGGTGGCAAAAAAATACCAAGAGACAACACTTGAACGAAAGTCAGTGCTTGGCGAAAATAACTCTCAGGAAGTTTTCAAAAATGAAATAGCCGGTCTTTAGCAGCAGATTAGTGGCTGCTTTCAAGTTAACATCCTGTCGTAAGCAAAGAGGAAAAAAGGAACGATGTTGAAACTAGTCATCTTGTTTGCCATTGACGCTTGCTGTCCAGCAAATGCGATCACAAACGAGAACGTTGTAATAAAAGTAAGGTGTATTGTTTTAACGATAAACAATAAAGATGGTGAACAAGTGTGGTATTAATAACATCATTACAGTACTTCTGCGTCCATTTCTAACCTGATTTAAATTTCGCGATGGCAAAAGATAGCGACCAATAGTGTGCCAACGTTCGTGTAAAGCTAGTAATTCTGTCGCTGTACATACCAAAGCTAGAATGTCTGTTACGGACAAAAAGGTCGGATAAACTTGAAACCTTTGCAAACCGAACAGAAACTTTCGAGCATTTTCACAACACTTTCTTCTCATCAGTGTTCCAGGGTCATTTCCTATGTGAAAGCATATCTGTGCATTCGCAGCATTAAACAAATCAGTAAAAACGTGAACTTAAAAGCTTTAGTGCAGTAAAGCAGTTTGAATGTTGGCTGGATTTTTTTACTGGTAACTGTATAGATTTTTCGCATGTGGCTTTGCCGTTATCTACGCGGTCGCAACTCAAATGCCAAAGTTTCGTCGATTGTCCACAAGAGGTTAAGTTTCCGTTATCATGATTGCAAAGTTTATCCAATTCGAGTAGAGCATCCAACAAACACTCCCATTATCTCTCCTTTCCTCCTGCTTTCTAATGACGGTTTCAAATTTGAAAGCAATTTAAAGTCAAGCTCCAATCTGTTCGACACAAGTCTTGTTTAATTTGTGGGAAGTCAGTGGCCAGAAATCTCACAAATTGTTTTCGCTGTCTGTTCGTCCTTCACTGAGATATTTTCGAAAGCTTTTCACCTTCAAAAAACGCAATTTTAAGCTCTGAAGTTTTTTCCAAAGTTCCTACCATTAAAATTTGAAACACAGAAGAAATGGTTGGTAAATAAAAGGAATCTTTGGTTTTGATTCGAAGCCTTAGTGGGGAAATTTCTTTGCTTCGTTTTGGCAATTAGTGACAATTGCTAGAAAATCTCTAGCAATTGCAGCAGCAAACAGATCGAATTGAGAAAAAAACTCTGCTTTCTACGCGCGTACTTCGCTGGTCAAGGGTTTGTTCCCAATTTTAGTTCTTTGACTGGTACTGTGATGGTTGTCACAATGATTGCTATGTTATCGAAAACCTCTGTGGACTTACGTGTTTCAAACGTTGCACACTTTTTAGCAGACGCTGTTTCAACGCCAGACATTTGCAAAACGTGCCAGGGTTACAACCCGACTCTCTCTTTTATATGTGGTATAAGTTTCGTTTTTCTGCTGTGGTGAGAATTCCATGTTTGAACAGAATTGAAGGAAGGCATAGAATCGTTGGCCGAGGACCATGTTTTGAATTTTACTGCTGGGATCCCTGTTCCCCACTCCAGTAAAAATGTAAAAATGAGTTTTCGGAAATTTAAAGCCACTTGTTAAAAGATCGGAGTTAATAAATGGCCAAACAAAACGTAAAGAGATTTATAGAGATAGGTTGTGGCTTACATACTTGCAAAAATTCCAGGTTTATCTTAATATTTGCAGATATAAGAAAGTAAACTATATTGTTTGCAGCTTTTATTGTAACATCTTTTGATCTTTGAAAAAAATGATTTCTGCCAAACAATCAAAGTCAATCTTTTCACGTTGCTGATGTCAAAACTTTTGATATTTTCAAAAGCTATCGTTCTTTTATGTCCAATTATAAAAGGTTAAGTTGTTCCTGTAGTCACTACAACGTTCGATGTGTTCACTCAGAACAAGTCAGAGGAGGAAAAAAAACAGATCCAGTTTTTTCGACCGTATCTACTCGTGCGTGACAAGAACACGCTTACTCTGGGGGAGGACCACACAATGCAAAAATAAATTCGCCAACGATTTCACGCTTTTTTCTTCCATAGCACTTTTTACATTTAACGATGATGGAATTTTGTTTTGCTAAAAGTGTTTCAAGTTTTTCCTAGAAGCTGTGTCGTGAATGGAAAGATTATTTTTGCAAGTCTCTGTGCGAGAGATTGTTTACTCAACACGAAAGGGAAACGTTTTGCTTTAAAACACCGCAGTTTATCGAATTTTGTACCAAGTCTTTAATGGACTCACCCTTGCTGAACCTAACCACGTGATGCAGGAATTGAAAGAAATTAAAGTAAATCTTAAACGAACAGGTCGTACAAATATGATCCTTATTTCAAACTATATACTTAGCTCCTGGAAATGACCATGCGCTTGGATTCACCCCCACTTTCCTGCCTCAGTAGTTTTCTTGCAGCGGTGCTTAATTATAGCGTCGTCTTCACCTGCCTGAACGTTCTCGCTGTAATAACTTTTGCACAGCCTTTTTCAGCATAGCCGGCTTAAGCACGGTAAAATGTTTCTTGCACTATAGGCCTGTTTTATCGACAAATGAGCTTGGACAACAACTTAGACGACATCGCGGGAATGAACAGTGCTTTTAAGCTTCGTTTTACATTATCTATGAACGCTTGATTGGGGTCTGACGATGACGATGGCTCTACAGTAGTTTTGGTTCTCACACTCCAAACCGTGCAAATATTACACTAGGTTTTTTCTTGATATTCCTAAGTTGTACAACAACTTGAGTGTCAACATTTTTCTACTTTTAGCAGTAGTCTCAACAGAAATCTTCACAGCGCCTATCCCGCGGCAAATCTGCGGAAGCCGATTAGTGCAATTACCCCTTCCCCAAAACGCCTGTGGCGGCGTCTCGAATGGAGTTCTTTTTGAATATATAGCTTTTTCTGTAGGAACATATTGTCTGCAAATAGGGGCAACCTTTGTAAGTGTATAAGTCAGAAAGCAGTTGGATAAACAACAGAATAAAGCTGAAGTCTAGGTAAAACTGGTGAATTTATACAGTTGTAAAATATTTTTGCTTAGAAATTCCCTCCTCCAAAAGATTTTCGCTATTGTTCTGTGAATGGCAGTGAACTTAGGTGCTGCTCCAAAATGTAACCCTTTCCATTAGACTTTAAGAACCACATGTTACGCGAAAATTCATAGCACGGAAAGTCCTGCTGGTCTTGCAAGACCTACCTCAGTCAAATGTCCTCCTGTTTTATATCAACCTATAAACCACTACCATCTGTGATAAAGGTCTTTTTAGTAACATTTTGAAGTGAGATCAAAGTACTTTTTCAAAAACAAATAATTTTACACGAAATTTCTCCATTGTGCTAGTTATGCAAAATCCTTATGAAATCACACAGTATCTGCTGAAAACTACTTTTTTCATAGTTGGCAAAATTTCTTTGATTTGGTGTTGGTTCTTGCATTGTGGGTTCGGTACTGGTTTGTCAGACTTTCAATTTTAAACTGCGTTTCAAAAGATAGTTTTATAAAAAATATTGGCATATGTTGTTTGCAGGGATGACCTGGCGCGGAAAAAAACTAGATTTTCAACTTGTAAATGTAAGCCAATCACGCATATGATCCTCTAGAAGTCAATCAAACAATCCAGTAATATGGGGAAAAACTACTGACGAAGGCTTATTGAGTGCAGCGCAGTTTCATATCTTCAATCAAAATGAAAATTCCTAAAACTAGAATCTACAGACCAGCTAAAGGTCCACTAATAGAGTTTTGTTTCAACAAATTATGGCATCCAACGGATGAATATATTGACAGCAATCTAAAGCAGGAAATTAATATCGCACTTGTAGGAAAACTAGTTGCCAATACCGCTGATACTTTATTTGAATAACAACAGTCTTTTCTCAATGTCAGCGTAGTGCAATCAGTACATATTTCAATTCACGCTATTCATAATACGAGGTCCTAACTAGGGAAGCCAGAAATGCTACAGTATTAGGCAAGGCACGAAGTAATGTGAATAATAAAGTATTACGACATGTTGTTAAATTAAAAAGATTGAGATATCCTTAAAGCTGAAGTATACTATTGAGCTAAATTTAGTATACTTCAGCTTTAAGGATATCTCAATCTTTTTAATTTCACCATCATATCGTAATACTTTATTATGTTGTACAGGAGGGTCTTACCGGGATTTTACCAACACATCATCATATTTTATTATGTCTTACAGGAGAGTCACGCGAAGGCACCTGTCATGGGAGGACGACAGGTGACTTCACGTGGCCCTCCTGTACGACATCCGCTGCAAATGTCAACTAAACCTGTCAATACGAGAGCAAGCACTGCAACTCGCGCTGGATGTGTTGAGCATGGCGTGGGTCACAAAACGCCCTTTTCAGGGCGCGGCAGCAGAAATGCTGCCGAAGACCCACGACCCAACATCTCCAGCTGAACACCGGTGGCTAATTGCAGGCAAGATATCTGTCATTGAGCAGATAGCCTATAAGAACAAGGCTTTCATCATCGTCCTACAGGAGACCCACTGCACAACTGGAGATAAGCTAGTGATTCCCAACTTTTCACTAGCTGGGTCAGTCCAGAGCAAGAAACACGGCTTTGCCACGTTTGTCCATGAGCGGTTGGAATGGTCACTGGTCGATCAGTCTCCAGAACAATCAGAGGCTGAGTGGGTGTGCGTAGACGTCGCAGGATACAAAATCATTAACGTCTACAAACCTCCACGCTCGCGATTCACACCAAAGGCCATCCCGACGTTCCCACACCCCAATCTGTATGTTGGTGACTTCAACTGCCAACATGTCAACTGGAGTTACAACAAAACATCTCCTGACGGTGAGAGCCGGGAGTCCTGGGCAACATTCAACAACCTTAGACTAGTGCATAACCCAAAGGAAACACCCAGCTTCTTCTCTCACCGATGGGACGTCGGCACCAACCCAGACCTGGCCTTCGCGAGTTTCGGCCAGGACAGCCGACTGCTGGACAGATATGTTCTAGGACAGTTCCCGCGGCCACAACATCGGCCTTCCCTCATAACGCCACCGAAGCTCAACGTTCCTGCCCACAGCGATCCGGTGAAGCGTTGGAACTTTCACAAGACTGATTGGAGGCGCTTCTACCTCCTCACAGGTGAATACCTTGAGAGATTGCCACCTCCGGACACATCAAACATTGAGAGGGCATACCAGGATTTTTGCGAGAGCCTTCTATCTGCGGCCAAACAACGCAACCCACGTGGCCGTCGAAAGAACTATGTGCCATGCTGGGACAAAGAGCGCGAGACCCTCTATCGCTCCTTTACCCGAGCCCCAGTGGGGACTGACTGTGATAGAGCCGCTTCGTCCCTACTTTCCCGGCTTGGGCAGAAGAAGCAGGAGCGATTGGAGGAAGCAACAATTCCATCGACTTCTCGCACTCTAGCCGCAAGGCGTAGAGAACCATCAAAAAACTTACTGGCGGGTCTAGACGCTCCTTTTGCCTGTGCCCCGTCTCGGCAAATTCCATCGCCGCGCAACTCGTGAAGAACCGGGCACACAGGACCGGGGATCGCGAGACTACCAGGCTGGTCAACAACGAGCTGTCCGACCTATGGAAGATCCCAACACCTGCGGGTCACAGTGTCTCCGAAACCTTTGGCCGGAGGACCTTGCTGCTGCCCTCAGACGCCTGAAGCCAGGTCTCCGAGATTGGACTCCATCTTCATGGAGTTCATACTCCACGCCAGGTCGGCTTTCAAATCTTGGTTTTGCGACTTCCTCAATTCCTGCATGTGCCAACTCAAAATTCCAATGATCATGAGAAGAGCACTAGTAGTTGCGATCCCTAAGCCAGAAAAATCATTGGGGGATCCAAAGAGTTATCGTCCCATATCTGTGCTGTGTGTCCCCTTTAAAATCCTCGAGAAACTCATGTACGCTCGTTTCAACCCAATCATCGACCCACTGCTCCCTCGGGAGCAGGCGGGCTTTCGACACGAGGTCGACCGTAGACCAAATCACCCTGTTGACACAGGACATCGAGGATAGCTTTTCGTCTAAAAAGAAGGCCGGAGCTGTGTTTGTCGACCTCACAGCAGCCTACGAT
>JGI24159J19872_10004853_pt1 | contig 17248 bp, 15 predicted proteins | sample Ectturendosymbi4_FD_19872 | JGI IMG/M metagenome (IMG submission 19872) | reverse complement strand
TAGAAAAGATTGTGGACAAAAAACACTTCCAAGAATTGTGGAAAAGTTTTGAATCCAAAATAGTGAGTGCTAATTATTTCATGCAATGTTCTTTACCATTAAGAAACAACTGCGTGGAGCGTACCCACTAGAAGTTCTCTAGAACTACCTGCCTTCCAGACTACTTTTCACGGGAATGGTTAGGATGGGTTTTAACACAATGCCCCTGAAATCTTTACACTTCGGATGTGTGCCTTAATCATAAATTCACAATGTTTTGAGGTCAACTGCAACTTGGTTTCAAAACGTTTTGATGAAAATTTAATGAGTCTGGTTTCTATCGCAAAAGAATGGTTTTGAATGCAATTTATTCAATGTTTTTTGTACGCTTGTGTTGCACGAGATTAAGCAAGTTTCTTTGGCCTAACCTCTTTGATTTTGTGTTCTTCTTACCATAAAATAAAAGAAATATAGGTAGAAATTCAGCAGTGGTGTATCTCTGGCAGTGGTTTTCAACCTTTTTCATGTAGAGACCCATTTTGCAACCCAGTTGCAAACTAACCATCCCCTTCCGAAAATTTCCAGCAAGACATATATAATGCAGTTGTGTTCGCACAATAGAAAAGCACAATGGCTAATAAATAACTTACGATATCACTATGTTGAACAAAGACCCATTTCTTAAATTCATGCACATGGCAGCGTCAGTAAAAGAGCCCCGTGACGTATGCAAGTCACTTCACAGTCCAACTCATAGAAAACTAGAAGTTAACTACCACAGTACTGTAACAACTCCCAAGTTAGCTAACAATACTGCAATGGTCATAATCACACTCGTTACTGCAAATGGTCATAAATCACACACAGATCAAGTTTGTAATGGTCATACTGTAATCACACTTAAAATAATTTTGATTAAAATAGTAGGCTATGATTTTTGCCAGGTGACCTTATTATTTTGGCCACAACAAAAAGTGGTTCCATGTACAAATTATAAGATATAGAAGTAATTATGAATATTTTTATAAGAAGCTCTCGCGACCCCTAGAAAAAAGGCAAACTGCCTCCAGGTCGAAAACCACTGATTTAGGGTATGGCAGGCATGGCTCGTGCCATTGCAGCCACTTTGACGGGGCGCAAAAATTGCTCAGCAAAAATTATAATGTGTGACTTGAAGTTTCTTCCACCTCTATTTTGAGCCCCATACAACCATTGACTGCGCAGCTGCATCAACATAGTGCCCATATCTAATGCAATAATTCGGACGTGTTGTACCGCAGCACCACCAAACTTTGTAACAAAATGGGGATTTTGGCACAACGCGATGGTCAGACACAGGGACGGATTTAGGGAGTGCAAGGCCCTAGGACATCTTAGTTTTGGGGGCCCCAAGTAGGTGTGACCTATTTGGCCGTTTGTCTGAAAAGCGTGAACGTATGCCCCTCTTATGTGTAGCGCCCCCTCAAAAATATATCTTTTGTTGTGCCGACTTTGGTTCTACATTTGCCTTAAATGTTCAACAGAATTTAAAGCCTTTCTTACATTCTTCTCAAGAACAAATGGCATTGCGATCTTTTCTTGGAATTTATAGCTCTTTCGTGTAGTTTAAAAGTTGTTTTCGTTAAATTTCTGTGATTTCTAGCGATTTTTGTAGGTTTGGTTTTCGGATGTATACATTTTCATGTGGGACCGTGTTGTTGCCCTCGAAAATATCGTGTAGTTGTTGATCTGATTACCTGTATGTAAACTCCTTTTTCATAGTGACCGTAACCACATATTTTATTGAACAAACAAGCACAATCCATTCAGTGGACACAGCTTATTTATGCCGTTTTGAAGTTGTCATTTTCCAAGCAATACAAAATATAGTGTTTTAATCCTCTATGCCAGGGTTTCTCAAACTTCTTTGTTCTGCGGCCCCATTTTGAAAAAAGGTTTTTCTATGCGGTCCCCGTGATGGATAGCCTAGATGTTGAACGTCTGATTACAAATCTCAAGATGCATTTTTGTCAATGGGGAAATCCTACAAATGCACACAATCCACGAAAGTAACTACACAGTAATAAAACTACCACGTAATGGAAACAATAAGGCGAAAAATAATTAACAAAAAACAATTCAGTTTATAGAAGTTATCAAGCACAACTAATGGGATGGATGCACTTGATAATTTTTACACAGATCAAACATTCGTAGATTGATACAAGACAACGCGGACGAAGGACATTTTTAACATTTTTCAAAAAGGATTGGTTTTTGGACTTGATGATTATCAATTTTGAGAATACAGCTTCACACAAGCATCTTGTGCAAAAGTCTAAGAGTTCATGAATGGCTAGATCAGAAATGACTGAACATTCATTTTTTGTTCTTATCCAAAAATGACATATAGGCTAAACTCTATTTTGAAAATTCCAGTTGCAAACGTTTATCGTTTAATAACTCTGCAAACTCATCCCGGGCATGGCAAGTGTGTGGCCTCCTAAAGTTTTCAATTGTGTATGATTTGCGGATCCAACTTCTGAATCAAAGTCAAAAGTGCGTCTGAAACTGTGTATGAAACATTTAACTTTAGTTTGAAACTACTTGGCGTTCTCTCAAAGCAGTTAGCCTAGCCTGTAGAGCACTGTAGACCTAGAGTCTAAGCAGAAGCATGCCTTCGTGCCGCAATGAATGCAATAAGGTCAGTATCATTTAGTACGTTGAAACAATCATGGTGTAACCACGCACAACTTGTTGTGCCTGGTTTTTATTACCATTTTATAGATCAGGCAGGAATCATAGTAAACAACTGACAGCATAAAGTACGATATCGCCCCTAAAATAAAAATGCAGTAGAAATAGATTCACTGCAGGCCTACTTTCAATTTTCTTGTAAATTTTACAAAAATTGTTATATCTGAGTTGTCAAGCCAATTGGTTTTGAGATCTCGAAATTACATTTCGCAGCACCATTTGAGGCCGCGACCCATAGCTTGAGAAGCTCTGCTCTACGCCATAGGCTGATGGTAAACAGCATGAAGACAAGTTTTGCACAGCAGCAAAGTATTGTCGCAACACCCTCAGCTAACCATATGAAGTAAGCTCAATGTAGACACGTATTTCCCAGTAAAGCTCACAAGAAACTGTTCTTGCTGATTTGATTAACATATAGTTTCAACAAGCAATCTCTGTTTGCGCAAAATCTGGTAAAAACAACCAAACGTAGGATCCAATACTGAAAATATTGCTTTTCTCTGGCGATCTTGCCCTGTTGCGAGCTTTTTGTCAGCGGAAAAATGAACATCAATTAAGTACCGTTTTTCTTTTTCGTTCTTTTTTTGTAACCACTTACATAAAGATGGCCTGTATCTTTCACACGCCCAGATGCATAATATTGTCGTGTTGCTACTGTACTCATAAGGGTTTTGAGTAGACATTTGAATTTCCGCTCCTTTCAAGGTAAACTGTGAATTTATGCCTCTGCGCAGTTTCGCAAATGATTTTTAGTTAATATTGAGTTGTCATATGAAAGAATTGCGCGGGGCCCTAGGTCATGGCCTATTTGGCCTATGCGTAAATCCGTCCCTGGTCAGACATTGTGACAGAACAAGAACGCTGGCTTGCTGTATCTACAAGACCTCATCCTTCTCAAGCTATAAGAAAGGCTCATTCAGTCCGTGCTGCTGAGTTTTTCACGCAAGAGGATATTGGTCAGAATCTGGTGGTAACGATTTTAGTCTGTGGCTACAAGAATCTGACTATTACGCAAATAACTGCTGTCAAGTTCCCACGGATTTCCAAAATGACTTAAAAGTGCTGCGACCCACTCCGACTTTATGATATTTCTTCGGATGGCAACTAGTGTCCGATATATAGGCTAAAAACAATGCCCCAATTCAGAGACAAAGAAAGAGAACCTTAGTGCTCGAAACATCAGCAGTTAATACTGTTATCATACTAGTTGAGGAAAAATGTTAACTAATTAAAATTACTTGTGATTCACTTCAAAAGAAATTGTTTTTTGTAGTTACAGCATGTTGTGCGATTTTTTTGAAGATTCAGAATTTGGAGAGCCAAAACAATGTAAAATTGTGTTACTATAAAAATAAATGAGTATAAAAGTATGTTATGGTCTTTGTTGATGACTATAATTTTATTTGGTGAAACGCTGAAAGCAAATATAAACATACATTTTCTTTTTTAAAACATTTTTTCGTGGTTTAACTTTCGTAAAAATTTTGCCTACACTACAGCGAACTTCGGTTAATCCGGATCTTCGCCTATGCTGCATTCCGGATGAAATATGATCTTTTTACATCTCGTAATCTGGATTTTCCTGTTTCACAACAATACGTTCTTACACTTATCCACGTTGCAGTTACATATTTATTCATAACAACTGCTTACTGTTAGATGCCTGCCTAACTGCATTGTTCTTTACAACAGTGTAATATCGTAATCGCTCGGCTGATTAAACGCCATTTATATTGCACACATCAAGTAACATAACAGTCAGATATCGCGTTTGTTGCCCAACGCTTTTTGGGCAATCAGTGCGTAAGGTTGAAACACGTGTTGCAGCGGCTTTTGGTTATACTCGAGGTTATACTTGTGGAACAATTGCTGGAACATCTGCGACAGCCCAAAATTAAAGATTTCTTCGTTTGATATGACAGTGTAAATACTGTGCGCACAGTCTTACTATATCAATAAATTTGCTTTGTTTAAAAGACTTCTATCAGCATAGGGTCGATAATGTGTTCAATTAGGTCAATTTTTACCGATATCCTAATATATATATAACAACAGGCCTAAAACAAACGTCTTCGGATAATCCGAATGAATTTGTCTGTCAAATCGAATCCGGATTAACCAAGGTTTACTGTGTGTCTAATTTTTGAATTATTGAAAAAGACGCACATTTAAACTTTGCTAGGGGCGCCATTTTGCATAGATACGCCACTGCTTTTGAAAATAGACATACACAAAACAGAAACATGCTTCACGATATGGAAAGTACAGCAAACATTTTCTCCCCACAATTTCTTCGTTTGTAGAAACTTTTTCAAACCACTGCTGGAATAAGGATCTCCAACCCTTCTCAGCACATGGACCGTCTAGTGCCACTTTTTGTGGAGACTTTGCTTCGCTCGTTCGTCTGCAGCACTGCACGTAACCGCGTCGCTAACCTAGTAGCCTGTGACGAAAGTGCCGAACACGCATCCTCGAAGTAGGGTTTGACTACCCCACTCCTTTCCGACGTCAATCGAGGGAGAATGTTTGCAAAATCCTCTCGGAGCGTTTTCCCTTTCGCGGGCCAGTCGCCCTCGAGCTTACCTAACGCACTTCCCGTTTAACGTTGTGACTACTACGTAGATGTTCATAGGCAACCGCCTGAACTATTCGCGCGTTTGGCGGTTTGTGCTTACGCGACTCGCTTCGGTATCCGCTTGAACCAACCGCGGTTGGTCGGTCCGTCTGCGTCATTTTTTGCTCATTTTTCGCCGACATGCGCTGTGTCGTTGTCGCTTTGAGTACTGTTTTCTTAAACACGTATTCGCTTCTTTTGCGTATTTTTCCGACGATTTTGACGTAGGCGTCGGTCTGTTGTCGCCGTTTTTTTTTGTGTCGTGTCAGGTTCCCGTAACCTATCCAAGTACGTTTTCGCCAAGGCAGCAGCACGCCTACAGCGGCAATTGGTTTCTTCCCGCAGCTTAGTATTCAAGATTGCAGCGAAAATTATTTATCGAACGCACCTCTAGGTCGATTCGCCTTTTATAACACGAGGCTCCGCACGCGCAGAGGGTGAGAGCCATTGTTACTGCTTGCACGAGATAGGCTTTTGTTTTTGTGCCTAATCTTCTACAAAGTGTTTGGGAAAAAGGAGCAATGCAAGATGTCCCGAATTCATTTATTCGATGTTGCAACCTTCATAAAAAGTAGCAAAATTCTAGTCTTCAGTGAAAAAACAACAAAAATCTAACCTTTTGCAGCACAAAATTCGTAATGTGTCCAACATCAGGCGAAACGTTCTCATCACCATCAGTCAAAACAATTATGCGACCTCCTGAAGCAACACCGTTTTTTTCCAGAACCTGAAAGTACACCAAGAGTTTCTTTAAAAAAGTAAGTTTTAACTCAGACGTCTTGCAAGGCGTATCTAAACAACAATGCAAGATGCGAGCATAAGAGTATGTATTGCAAGTGAAGCTGTAAGATACGCTACGCGTGATGAAAAACCAATGTGATTTTTATTAGCAGTCTTCTACAAAGCTGCAATGGCATTAATCTGTAATATCGTGAAGAAGACCATAATGTTAGCTGAAGCAGATTCTTACAAAAAGTACTAAATACTGACTGATACAGGTATGGCCTCCGAGAGAAATGGGGAGATACAAAGAACGCTACCGTCCCCTAACGTTTGTGGCCATCGTCGAAACTTGCATAAAAACGGTAAACCAAAGGCTCTGTATAATTGTGACAGGGTAACGAGGAGCTTAGAACACATGAAAAATATAGGAATGCGATTCCACACAGAACGGACCAACTTTTTATAGAAATGCAAGTTGTTCCACACTTCCATTACTATAATAATGTTATTAAACAGAGTTCAGGAGAAAATGCATTGATGCTTTATAATGCGTACTTCTGTTCTGCAACTGAGAAATTGGTAAATAATTTTGGGAGCCTAATCATGTTCCTTGAAGCTGTTGAGCACCTTAATGTGGTCATAACTGAACTGCAGCAGTAAATCCCTCCTATAAGCAATGTAAAGTGGCTAACCAATTTTAACACTAGAAGAACGAGACACGACAATCGACGCACTTCTGACATATCCGGTGAACAACACTGAAGCGGTAAATAGTGCAGCCATGAAAGTTTGACTTTTTCTATTTTACTTTTACATTGATATCCTGTGAATTTCAACTTTGTTTGATTTTATTTAAAAAATTAAAGTGTGTACTACGTCCTAGAAGGACGCTATGCGTCAATTGACGCAGATGCGGAAATGCAAGTAAATGTTGCTGTGTGGCGATGCCAAAATCAATCGGCATAGCCTCCGAATCAACATCGATTCCGCACCTTCGTGGTTTTGTAACTTTTGTTGTCTGCGTCGTATGACGTCAAAGCTTACCTTGCTTTACATCTCGGCCACTGCACTAGCGCTGCTTTTATCAGCAATGATGATGCTGTCATAGGCAAATAGTCTGCTGCAACATTTTATGCTCAGGTATCTAGTGGATACTTTGTTTCTACTAGGGATCACCATACGCCCCAAATAATGGATAATGGAATTGGATCGAGGTAAAAGATGCTACCATATCATCTGCCACTCAGGGCCAATTGCAAACATACAATCTTCTGCGATTTTGTCCTGGGCCTTCATTGCATGCCACCAGTTTTTGACAGTCGCCTGCATTGTTAGTAATACTTTGTGTTGAGCCTAGATTGCGAAATGTATGAAACTTCACGGTTGAGGTGGGTGCAAAACAAAGTGGAGACCAAACCTGGGATGTGGTTCTTTTTGAACTGAAGAAATTCATAGGTTTAGTGGTTACTCGTGGCGTGATAGGAGGACGAAACTTCCGTGTGAAAATTTTATGGGGTAAGTCATGGGGGTGCGCAATGTTCTCACAAGCTATGTCCAGTAACATCAAATTTTGAGAACTTATGAGATATCTTCGCTTTGATCTGAAGACGGAAAGGCGTAGAAATCTTTTGCACGATAAATTTGCTCTCGATTCACAACTTTGGAATAGTTTTATAGAAAAACTACAAAAAGTATTTTTTCCTCAGCAAGTACAACATTACAGTGGATGAGCGATTGTTGCCATGCTAAACACGTTGCAAATTCATCCAGTACATGGCTAATAAACAGGACGAGCTTGGTTTGAAGTTCCGACTGGCAGTTGATGTCGAAAACAAATATTTTTCGACGGGTTTTCTTATGTAGAAAAAGATGGCACGCAGAGCTCAGACGTGAGCGCGCTTACTGATGAAGTTATGAAGCTAATGGGCCAGATTTTCCAGCTAGGTTGCAATGTCCCATGTCATAATTTTTCACCTCACTTGACCTGGTACAGTGACTCGCAGAAAAGAAGTTTTAGAACTATGCCACAAAACAGGAAGTTCCAGAAGTGTCCAAAAAGAAGAAAGAGCTGTACAAAAGAGAAGTTACGGTTAGATAGTGAAACGCCAGTCACGCTTACATCGTACCAGTGCAAATCAAAGAAAAAGTGGCAATTTTTAGTAGCCTACATCCAGATGTTGAAGTTTCAAACAAAGAAAATCCAAAAAAGAAACCCGACTCAGTACTGTAATAGAGTAACACCAAAGTTAGAGGTGACGTATATGATGAAACGACGAGACTGTTTTTTAATGAAAGCAGGAATTAGAAAGTGGCATGTGGAAGTGTTTTATGACTTTTGATATGGTTTTTATCAACAGTTGGGTAATTTACAAGTTCGTCTGTCATACCAATATAAGCCGCAGATAACAAATGCTCAAAGCGGCGGAAGAATTGACAGGGAATACTGTGTCTGTAAAGCGTCCAGCAGAAGAATTTTTCTGCCTCTAAAACTCCACACCACAGCTCGGTCAAACAACAGTTCACGTTCTCTATTTCAAAATGCATAAATCGCGCTATTGACCCTTTTCAAAGTTGAAAGAAGCCAGTGTAAGGTATCTGTGCATAAAAATGTGTAAACCGTGACCTTCAATACTGCATACTAGAGATGGCACGGGCCGCTAACAGTCCAGTCTTCGGACCGTCCGCTAAAGGTTTTGAAACAGTCCGCTAACAATTGTTTTAGCGGTGACGTCATTCAGGGCCTCTACCGGCCGCTGCAGTCTGCTCGCCGAAAATTTTTGTTTTTTGCAAAGTTTCAAAACCTAACAACGAACTTCTTTGCTGCTGCTCTCTCCATTCTACCGTTATGCCAACGTTCGGTTTGCTTGTTTCCTCGCAAATTAGTGAACCATGTCATTAATCAATCAAAGCAACAGACACTTTCATTTATAGTGTGTCGCCGAGGTTTACGTTTAGGGAAAGTATTCCCAAGCTTACTCTGGCCACGTACCCTTTCAGCATTTCGTGATATGAACATGTATCCCTAAAATTTCTCATGACAAAAAGGCTGAGGAAAATAAAAATATATTTATCAATTTATGCATATAATGATTTTGAAAATATTCACGGATATAGACCTGTGTACGAGTATTTCGAAATGAATAATATGTAAACATACTTTTTCCCTTGATTGCTAACCTCAAATGCACACTTTCAGATGGGAAAATCTATCCCTAAGGGTACATGTACCCCAGTTTGTGAACCCTTGGTTTAGGATTAGGGGTTAGGCTTAGTTTAAGGTTTAGGGCAGGGGCCGCTAAACTTTTTAAAACTCATAGCTATTTCTTGGTACAGATTCATGCGAAGGGCTACCAATTTGATACAACGACTTTTGAAAAATTTGCACAATTTGTCTTCACAATATGTTATCAATAATAATAAAAATTAAAGATATTTATCAATGTGAAGACACTGATTATGTTTATGCTGTTGTCAGAACAGGCCCGTGGACGGCCCACATGGTCCGTACCAGTGAGCTGGTTCCTGCAGGCACCATGTCGGTGACCCCTGGTTTAGGTTTAGTACGTTCCTAGCAAAGTGTAGCGTTACGGTCGATCAATTACTCACCCACTCAAACCACAGCACTTAATCGGTATTGAAGCGCATTCCCTTGAATACCGGGGCGGAGCATCGATGCCTGGTTCATTTGCTCGCAACGCCATGTTCAGTTCTTTGTTCGCCGTGTTAGAGTTAGGTGGTCGTTGTGCTGCTTGGTTAAGTTGAAGTAACAGTGATCTTTGCAGTGAGCGTAGTGAGCTCGGCTGTCAGAGTGTCGGCTTGGTTTGTGTTAAACCGTCTTGTTTGTTGTATTTGCTGCGGCGTCTATGTGGTTACCAGGGATAACTATCATTGTTGTATCTACGCAGGTAAATTAACGTTGAACTCCCTGGTGCCGTGAATGTTTGTTAAACACTACGACCTACTCTCTAGATACGCCACGATATTGCACGACGCCCTTGCAAGTGTAATTTGACCTTCTGTAACACTGTTACGTGATCATCGTGGATCCTTTCCCGCAATTATGCTGCGAAGATTTGAAAGAACTCTAGTACAAATGTACTGTACTGGGCTGTTGTATTGAGGGTAGGCTGTGTGCTTTCGCAAATCACAGCGGCCAGCGGAGACTTACCTTGAAGTTGAACCTTACACCTTAACATAATTTTACAAACAGTATTGTCACCAACATATAGGGCAGCCTAGTACACTTTTGTCATGCGTTAGTGTCACGTTACAGGCGACGGACGAATAAGTTTTCAAACGTGAAGGTCCACTGGCGGACCTATAGCCACTCTGCCTTAAGACTACATGATTTTAGTGTGCAAAGGACAATGAACTGAAAGCTTTTTGTTACTTTGCATTTTAGGTTACTTTATATTACGGCCCACGGGCCGGTCCGGGCCAGAAAATAAGTTGTAGTTGAGAATAAACAGGCTGGGCCGGGCGGTCTCTTGTTAGCTCAGGGCTGGTCTGGCTGCAAAAGGGCTGGCCCGTGCCATCTCTACTGCCTATACAGCGTATACTGTATTAGTTGTTTTACAAAGATACTGGTTTTGAATGCAAGTTTTTTGTATTTCCAAATAAAAAAGTATAAATCAGTAAAAAGTAGTTTACAGAAGAAAAAGAACACCTTTCTGAATAAAATATTTCATATTTTCGCAATTTAAAAGCATTGCGAAGGACGCAACGCGTCAATTGACGCGTTGCGTCCTTCTAGGTATACAAAAACAGTCGTCCTACTAAAGTTGCAGAGTTTCGTTATTCGCTTTCAAATTCGTACAGGCTGCACAACATGCCAAAGTGGCGGTGCTCTTACCCAGGCCCGTAACCAGCTATGGACACCAGGGGGCGAAGCTTCCCTGTGCCTGACCTAGTTACGGGCATGCTTATACCTCATGCCATTGCACACAACAAACTTATATGTCTGTAAGGTTGCTAACCTCGAGCCTCTTGATCTTACATCCGATCGCAAACGCATTAATATTGTCAGGGCTGCAAACAGCTGGTATTTTAGGGTGGCGGGAAAAATGAGTGTAACTTGTTGTGCCTAACAAGTAACAACTAAGCATGTTTTACAAATTTTTGGGAGGCAATTACCTGGTTGTCCCCCTGGTTGAGGGCCTGAATACCATCAACGAACAGAAAACAATTCGTTATATCACATTGTGGTTGTGTGGCGTCACAAGTGACATTAAGTCATCTGTATTAACTGCTGTGGCAAATACAAGTTATAACAGCTGCTCGATTGCCACAATCACGCAAAATAACTCTGCTTACGTTTGTACATTTATTGCGAATATGTGTGAAATTTCAGTAACCATGCGTCGCAAAACGGTACTGCGCCGAGTTTAACTGCTACTGACTGTTGTGTACCAAACAAACTTGGCTTGGGGAACTTTGGCAGGGGGCGGCGTTTTCTAAATCTCACGAGCCGCTGTATGAGGCATTATCTGGCAGTAGCATACGGCGCTCGATGTTGTTAAAATGCCCGAGCTTCTGTGAGATGCGATAGTGCTTCTTATATGCGGCCTCTTACAGTTTTATTACTGTGTGGAATCTGCGGACGATGCACTATGCCACTGCAATCTCTGCTGTATCGTATTTTCAACCATGCACGTCCGCAGAAGTTTTTCCAGAGGGAGAAACGTCGACATTTTACTTATCATTTTAATATTGCTGATGTTGCGAAGGAAATGGACGTTCACAAAACGCCTTACCATTTTACACAACAACGAATATTCTCCGTGACACGGCAACAGCCACAAAAAATGCACTTTGTTGGCCGCAATAGCCAGGTATATTACGATAATTTACGCAATAGGCTATCTGCAGATTTTTAAAGCAAGGTGCTTCTTTTCAAAGAAGCATTACCATGGTTTATTAGTCTTAAAGAAAGAAGCATTGCAAGGTCTGTAACGAAGCCACAAATTATGACTTTATTTTACCTAGCAAGTGAACATTTGGAGACTTGTAGCCATGTTATTGTTACGGAACAAGGACAATCAGCAGAACATCCGCTTCCAGCTTTCGCAACCGCCTCTGCAGGCGAAGGATCGGACATAAGTGAACTGCAGGCTCATCATCACTGCATAACACCAGAACTGTGAACCTGGCTCTTGTGCAGTGTAAGTGTCATGCCGCCAAATAAACTACATCAATTAATCGGAATTGCTAAACCTGTAGTTAAGCTGCTGACTACAGATTTTCTAGAAATTTTTGGTTCTCGCCCGTTTTGCCTCCCACCTTGCGGCAGGTGGTGTAACTAGAGGTTTGAGCTAGGGAGAAAACTTAGTTGAAGGGGACCCACAGACCACTGTAGGGGGACCACTAGCCAACACTCAGAAATAAACCTGAAAAATGATAATGAATCTGGATGTCAATGGCTATACTAAAACCCTAAATCACCGGAAAATACTCCGAAAAACGCGAAAAAAACAACAACCTACTGATAACCAAAACCGAAATAAATGCTAAGTGGGGGCCCAGTTTTTGCATTTAGCTTGACAGAGGGGCGGTTAGCACCCCTGCCCCCATCAGTCACGCCACTGCCATGTTTTCAACGTTACTTGGTGTGTATGAAAAACACAAAATATTTCAATCAACTTAAACGAAGATTACAACAAAAGGATATTTGCTGAAAGCATCTAAAAACTTGGGCAAACTTTCATTAAAAATAGGCTAACATTTGGACAATTTCGCATTTCTCAAGGTCTTAAAAGGAACACTTGTTACAGCTACCAGTGCTGCAGTTGGAGAAAGCGACCATCAATTTTGGACTTGGTTAGCCTACATGAAACGTTAGTTTGCGTAGGCTACTTTCATCCTCCCGTGCCCAAATACCTACATGGCCCGGGTACGATGTACCTCTTGCACCCCTCTCTCGTAGGCCCTGGATGCAGGTGAATATTAAGCTGATGCTTTCGATTACTCAGTTGATAGTATGTTTTAAACACCCTTAGTTTATCTTACCCATTGGTTTTCAAAAAGGTACTAAATACTTGATTGATGCAGGTGAATATTAGTTAATGCTGTCGATTAATCAGTTGAAAATATGTTTTAAACACCCTGAGTTTATCTTACAATTACGATAAGTTAAAATGATACTTGTTGAACCAAAAGTTGATATTGGCTAAGAAACCTGTTTGACCAAAAAAACATATTAAATGTTTATTAGGTGACATCTGAGTTGCAAAGCAAGTGTTTGTCAAACTGCTTTTCAAATACGATTGCATGTTTCTACAAGCTATCAATAAAAATTTGCGGACCACCCCAGAAAACACGCATGTTTCCCGAGTGAAAGGAAAATCTTAAATGCAATCCAGTTCTATTGACCTAAATAACTTCACCGAGTTAGCAACAGAAGATGCAAAGTTACCATAATAAAATGTTTTGATAGTACAGGGAACTTGTGTAAGGTTTAATTTTGCATAATTTTACATCTTTATCAAACGCGACTGAACAAGTAAGTTTATTTTATTTACTTCAATTCCTTTCATGATGCCTTGACCAATAGCGGTGGATCCTTTCGCGCTGACTGGCAGCATATCCTTTAGACAACGTCTGTCCCATTCGGAATCTACCTCGCGAATGTTGCTGAGTGTATGAGCTGAAGTTGCAAATTCCACAATACCAACTTTACTGTTACATGATACTTGATCAATTAATACGCTTGCTGCAGTCGTCATGTCATGGAAACGAGTCTGAAAAACATGAGATTAATGAAAGTGCTGAAACACCCACAGATTTCTAAAATGTTGGACAAACTTTTGCAGTTTGCTTTTAAGACTACACTGCAAACGTTGCTGTCAAAACCGAAACTATCGCAAAAATACCTTATGATGAGAACGAGTTTTTTTTGGTGTAGAACAGCTATTTCTAACCCTCGGCCCACACGAAGGTTTTGTGCGGCCCAGTTTAGGTTTTCGCTGTAGTAAACGTAGTCCATATAGGCTACTGACAACCTGTCCTTATTTTGATAACTTTAAATTTGACACTTTTGCAGATGGTCTTCAGTGCCACTTTCCACTTTATCACGTATGTTACTATTGCAGTAAGGATTCGAACGCTTTCAATACATTAGCCTAAGATAATTTTAGTTTGCTAAGATCAAAGTAAGCCATTCAATGTGCGGCCCTGGTTAAGATAGTGACATAATTTTTGGCTCAGTAAGTCATTTGAGTTGGACATAGCTGGTGTAGAACGAAACAAAAGTTTTTTCAGAAGAACCTTAAAAATCACAAATTTAAAAGAAACCGTGATGTATGCTGTATAAACATTTTTTTTAACATAAAGCAAAGTTCAAGAAAGATGTTTAAAAAATGTTCTTGTGTTGCTGGTTCAGGCAAAGGCAATATAAAGTGCAACGTAAGATCAAAATTTCTCCTTACTCCAGCGCCCATGCTTCCCGATACATCTAAGACAAGAACGATCCTGAGATTTTTCCACTGCACAACTTCGAAAGACGGGTCAATATCTTTTGTATCAGGATTGGCGAGATTGGCTGCTCCATTCATAAAATCCTCAGTTGAAAGAATTACGTTCCACTCGCTTCGCTGACCGCACAGACTGTTGTGGATGCTCGGAGCTTCCTTATTATGTTGATTAGCGCCCGGTTCATCGTCATCGAATGTAAAAATCTGTGAACAATGCCGTATGTTGATGTTACAACACTGTTCCAATTAATTCGAAATTTAATTGGCATGCTGCTGTTCAGCTCGTTCAGTATTTTCGTTATTGAATTAAAATTTGGAAAAAATTGAATTTGCTTAAATAAATTAGATTAATCTACCATACGCTAAAATACGCTTCCAGTTGTCTCTGCAAATCCTTTTACGTTTTGATTCACAAAATAATGCTACAGCTCAAGATCGAGTAGTTTATTTTATCTGCGGTTCCCATTTCATTCACTTTAACACTAGGCTTTTCCTCTAGAGAAGGCGACGGTGGCAGCCCTAGGAGGAATCGAAATACAGTACCTCAATATTTTAGTAATCTCTCATAGTTCTACTGGGACTACACCAGTGGTTCTTAACTGGGGAGGCGTGCCCTCCCAGGCGGTCGTCAAGAAATTTCCAGGAGGGCGCGAGCCTTTACATGCTCTACGACAGGGTTGTTTTTAAACTTGAATTTGTCCCTTCCAAACGTTACGCCACGGCTAATTTTACACCGCTACATGTTATTTGGTTTAGTTCCGGCATCGGGTTAAGATTCTTGAATTTTTGCGGGCCAATATCGAACCTGCATACATATATTCAAGGGCGCAACTAGAGGTATTGTTTAGTCAGCATGCCGTGCAAAGTCTCTTGGAAAATAACATCTGCGCCGTTCTCGCATTTGCGAGCAGCATTGTGCACATAGAATTTCAAGGTGGCCGGCTGCATCGCAGAGCGGCACGCCTAATTCCAGATAAATATTAATGCACACAACTTGCACAGCTCCACGCAGCGAGGGATACCGTTGTTGGCTTTACATAATTCGACGAGCTTTCTGCAGCGTGGGCGTACACTTGCATGATACTAATTTTCTGTAGTGCTGTAGCGGTGGCAGTTCTAGGGGGGGCTGGAGCTGGGTGGGTCATATACCCCTAGATTTTTGGATGGCCCTCTGCTTGTCCCCCAATTCTGTGCGTAATTTCACGTTCAAGATAACTTTCAGCCAGCAAAATTTTAAACGGTTTGAAGACTTTCCGGCGGCGGTTCTAACGATATTCATAAGCCTATGTTGGGTTTGATAGGGTTAATCATAGCAAATCAGTCTTCAAACCGTTTAAAATTTGGGAATTACAAGGGATTACAAGGGAAAATCACCATGCAAGAGAGACATCTATGTTGGCCCCGCAGTGTCCTCCCAGAGTTTTCATTCTAGAATCGCCACTGCACTCTAGCCGTGTGCTTCTATGATGCGAGGATGTATACTTATGACGATTCAACTGCACTTGAGCCACACTCCACACTTGTTTTAAATGTGAGACTAAGTTTTTAAATGAGGCTTGGCAGTTACAGGCCACAATACGATATCGACTTCTCGACCAAAGGAAAAGTAAGTTTGCTTACTGGCCATCCCAGTGGCGACACCCAGCTGCTTAATCTCGGAACCGTGTCTTTCACTCACACTAAGCGGTGCAGTCTACAAATAAAAATAGCAATTCTATTTGAATATCCGGTTTATACGATTAACCGTACTATGTTTTACACGTATGAATGGTTTTGGTTAGAGATTCTAGAATCTTGTGCGAAAACGCGGTTATATCGTTTAACCGGTATGCAATTAGTCGGAGTAATCTGTATTCATTCTACGCAGCAGAGTGCGTTTGCAAAGCTATGCAGATTGAATAAAACAAACAAAGAATTTGCAAAAGTTCGCAAGTCTAACAACCAAGTGCAACACATTAAGCATACGGGCTAAAGCGGAAACATGCATATCTGTGAATACCGGTAAATCTTGCTCAACGTCGCTTGAAGCAAAGCGTTTTCCACCACCTAATACTGCAAAAATATTGCACCAAACATTGGCCAAAAATTGTCAAGCAATCATCGGCCTATAATTTTGGGTGCAGGGCTCCATACAACCTACCGTGGCGAGCGAGTGTTAGCAGTCATCAGGTTCACTGCAGCATTCCTACCTTTGAGGCCTTCTTATAAAAAGATATGTACCTCTTTCCAAGGGCGTACGCAAGAGGATGGTTGGGGTTAGAAACCCCCCTTGGGTTTGATATTTTACAAAAACTGTAATACCTGCGCAAAGGAGATTAATTGTTTTCGCATACGTTTTGCTTGTTAAACCTGGAATACTATCGTTTTGTTTTTGTCACGTTAATACTATCGTCGGGTCTACCAGACCCGGTTTTCAAATATAAAAAAAATACCTTTTCCTTCAATTGCAGTTTATCACAAAAACTACACTGAAAATACAAGTCTCACTGAACAATTTGAGCATTTACAAAGTTACTTTACTCTAATGTGATACGATTTTTGATGAAAAGTAAGTAGACCAAATATAGCGAAGGTGTCAGGCATGCCTAAAATTCAATTGCTCATAAAAAAAACTATGGGCGTAAACAACTTCTCTTTTTTTATACTGCTAACACGACCATAGAAGCATGCCCTGAGTGAGTTTCAGCTTTTTACAGGCTCTGCCCCCATAAACCATATAGTAGGGTTA
>JGI24159J19872_10004852_pt1 | contig 17249 bp, 11 predicted proteins | sample Ectturendosymbi4_FD_19872 | JGI IMG/M metagenome (IMG submission 19872) | reverse complement strand
TAGCAGGATGCTCCATTTGCTTTCCATCCAGTAGGACAACCTTCTACTTGTTCATCAAGTTGATTGACAGGAATTTTATCCATTTTGCAAACGTAATTCATCACAGCATCGCACTTTTTATCATTCCAAAACCCACTGAAATGGGAAAATTTATACATAAAATTGCAAGTAAAAATCTTATTAAATCATGTTTTCAAATTTAGTGCTTGCACATGAGAAACGTTTCTGTTTCCAAGTGTCACAAATAGCTGCACAAAAAGCTGTGATAGCACAAGACATTAAAAGTGTGATACTCTATTAACTGTGATACTCATTAAAACTGTGATTTCTCGGTGATTCTCTTCACGCTAATTTCCTTGTTCCCTTTATTGCTACCCCGCCTTAAATCATTAGTTCCAGTGATTCCGCGCTGCTAGTGCGTATACCTGAGGCATCACTCCGCTCGACACTTGGTTGTCAGATGGCTTGTCACTCTCGTTTTCGCCCTGATGAACTTGACTGCACCGTCAACGAAATGTTGGCAGTATTCGTTTTTACGTTTTATTGATACACCAGTTGAGCTTTTAGATATACTGAGAATTAACCTGGTGTCCTCGGAATAGCAAGATGTGATACTCTATATCAGGGGTTCTTAACCTGGTGTCCGTGAACCCCTTAGGGGTTCATTAATGTTTTTTAGGGGGTCCGTAAGCTGAAATCCAATTAAAAAAAACGCTAGTTTTCATCTGCCCATTTATGACTTTATTCGGATTAATCGCACCACATCTGTAATCTGACATGCAATTCTAGGCCCACCTAGGTAATTCCAGTACTATCTTCATGATGTAATATTCCACGTTGATAGACTTAATGCCGTTTACACTAGAATGCTCCATTGATAATATTTATACTGATAATACGCTTGTGTTGACTGTATCACAGCTCAGTAATAAACTCAAATAGCATTTAAGTGACTGAAAATAGAAAATTTTGATATGCAGCCCTAAATAGTTTGCTTTATTACAAATTGCAAACTCAATGTTATCAGATTGAATACAACGCACCCCTCATTATTGGAAAGTGACTTTGTATATTGGGGATATTCCTGTTCTGAAAACTAGCTGTCATTGTAACATGACCTATTCTGCTCCTTTTCTGCTTGACCTTTTCTGCTCCTGAATAAAGAATCGGGTGATGACTGAAAATCTGAAACGCGCAAATACTTGCAAACGCTTCTTTAACTTTGTCCGCAAGTGTAATTTATTGATAAACATTGCGCAAAAAATTGGTACAAAATACAACATTTTAAAGAGAATGTAGCCAATAACCGCCAGTATCCATACACGATGTCTGTTGCAACAAGCAGCAGATAGAAAGAAAAATTTTAGATAGTCCTGTGGCGCACTCACGTGGTCTTGTACATCTGCACACAGCGTTCTCCATTTCCATTCGGTTCATTGAAATTCCAGTTAGTGTACGTGACCTCAGAGCCATCTGACCATTGGTAATAATTGGCACGTTTCAGATCATTCATTCCAATCCAAAGGTCCTGGAGCGTTTCCGCTGAAAAGAAAAATCAGTCCATCAAGTTAGCGAACTTTTTTACAGCTAGTACATATTTTTTACTTATTTGTTTGTCTAAAATCCCAGTTTCATATCGCAGCACAGCTGCTAGCAACAACATGAAGCACATTTACATATGACATGTGTGTGCTCTGAAAAAAAGCAATGAAGCAGACGTGCGCCTGAGTATCTGGCTTCTGGGCAAATACTTGGAGGGGACTAACAATTTCAAAACTATGCTAACGAATACGCAGCAGTCTGTTATGGTCATTCAGGCGTTTTACCTACTGGGCAGAAATAGAAAATGAAGACTTGTCACCAGTACCAGACATGAGCAAAAATTGCTGGGTGTTTAAGATGTACACCGTTGAGTAGATACGTTTGAGTTGCTGCAGTCAAAGCACCAGTTGTCTTGACGAAATGTGGGACCCGATGCTGATCATCACTAAGCTCCTGGGAATCAGTGGCGTAACTGATGGTGGGGCAGGGGAGCGAACCACCCCCTGGCGAGCCAAATGTAAAAATCGGGCCCCCACTTGGCTTATATGTTAGTATTTAGCATTCTTTTTGTTTTCAGTAGGTTGTTTTTGCGTTTTTCGAAGTGTTTTCCGGTGATTTCGGGTTTTAATGTACACCCACACCAGGATTCACTTACATTTCTCCTTTTTTTATTGTTGGTTAGTGGCCCCCCACCACGGTAGCCACTGGGCCCCCTTCAGCTAAGTTCCTCCTGGCTCAAACTTCCAGTTACGCCACTGCTGAGAATCTAACCCGGTAAGTCATAATGACTGTTGTAGATATCGCTTATAGACTTAAATAAAAGATTGTGTGAACTTGTACTAAAGCTGGAAGATATGCACTGGCAGGTAGTAGGAACGAAATCAACTATTTTGTGCTTCTACTAGTTGAACAAAGAGCAAAGGTGACACCCGTCTGCTTTCACCACAGTGGAGTGATCTCACTTGCGATACTGCATCACAGCTTGACTCAAGTCCAAAGCAGTTGAACCACGCAGATAAAGCCAGCAACAGACTAACCTACTCTTCTGATACCGGACACGTCGAACACTCTCGTTGCAATCGCATTGCAAACGGATTCTGACACAGCACGCACTAGAAGCCTGTCTTCCACAAAATTATCAGCACTCATACGGGTTTCACTAGGCACACGTTGTACTTTTCTGACTACGAAGCAAGCGAAAAGCTATAAAATCTATATAATTTTTTATTTATTTGGCAAAATCTTTGGGAAGTTCGTAATGCTTGTTTTAGTAATCCATATTTTTGGCAATTTTATCGTTGCAGGAATAACTCTGTTGGATTTTGCCGGTTTTTATGTAACACTCAACGCATGATTGCTAATCGAAGTTGAAACGTGTGGCAGGCTTGACCCTAAGCCGATGTCAGTACATGGAAACAAATAAAAATCCGAGGGCGCTCATCAACTATTCTTGATGTGTCTTGCTGGCACTGTAAGTTCTGAAAGCGGAAGCAAACAGCGTCCGTGCAAAAGCACTTGGCGCTAGAAATAATGATATAGAACTGAGTCCAACTCAATTTCTGAACAGGAGGAAACTGCAACGCGTTTTGTAGCACATGTTCGGAAGATGCTCGGTGTCAGTGCTCAAGAAACAGCCGTGCAAATCACTAAGAAAAACAACTCACTTGCATAGGCCTGTAGGTAAGTGACGAAAGATTGTTCAGCTTGATCGTGGATGCTGACCAAATCGCCGCCGTAGAATTGACATCGTTCCACGGCGTCAGCGTAATTTGCAACCGAGGCTTTACGCGGCGTGTAGTAGCACCAATCCTTCCAGCCATCCCAGCCAGTCGGACAACCCAGATGATCACCTACGGATTGCATTTCAAGTGACAACTGACATGATGCCCTCATGTAAGTCAATGCTGTACTTTGCGCTTCAAATAGTTTTACACTTCTGCCTTAATGAGCGACATAAAGTGAACACAATGCGATTGTTGGCAACACGTTTAGTCACCAGTAGGGCAACCAAGTTTTTGACCCAAAAACTTAAAATTTTGATTTTATAATTTAGAAATTTTGACTTTATTTTGACCTATCAATTTTCTGCTTTTTCAGTTGAAATGTGCAAAACGAAGCATATTCATATACAGTATTGGAAAACAAACCCATAGGTTTTTTCTGTTGAAATGAAACAAAAAGTAGTTTATCTGCTAAATCTTGTATACCGGTAGCATGTTTCAAAAATGTCTGGCTACTTTCAATTTCATGAAACGAACCTCGTTGATGCTTTGCACTGTGGCGATGTGTTTCCACCATAAACCTTTTGTCACTTTTCACTTAAGTAGTCACAGAATTTGCAAAATAATTCACCCTTAGGTGTTGAGGTAAGCTCAGAATCATATTCATGCAGTATAATTCGACCTTTTGAAGAATTTGTTTGTTTCAACTTAGGCAGGATATGTGGATAAGAACATTAATAACTACAGTAGAGTCAAATCTGAGAATATAATAAAGTTAAGACACAAAATATACATAATAGATAAAACATTTGCCAAACCAAGTACTGCAAGACCACGTTTCTTGCATTGCCATGCCTAGTCTACTTAATATTCAATTGTCCAGTTGTGGGCTAAGAACATTATTACGACAAAAGTCGCAACAAACCCATTACTATTTCAGAATTGTAACTAAACTTGAAAAAACAAATCAAAATTTGTTGTTGTAACTTTAATAAAATATCGATAACGATAAAAAACTCTGCTGCAAGAAAATTTTGACCTAATGATAAATTCTGACCTAATGATAAATTTTGATTTTTGGGGCCTATTTACTGTCGAGTGGTTCATGGTATCAGCGTGAAAATTGGTTTGTGGATGTTTCATAAACGTTTAAAAAGGCAGAACATTTTTGATTTTATTGACGTTTGGTTGCCCTAGTCATCAGTATTGTATGAACATTTACGTTTACATCAAAGAACACCACATAGGACCACGAAAAGGTTGGGTTGAGTGGAATCTTCGCCATAGTTCGCAAAAAATCGGCAACTGAACAAAAGGTCATTAGCTGCTAAGAGTGCTTCACAGCACTAACCTTGGAATGTGAAAGATCCGGGCCACGAAGCGTAGCTTTTCGACGTGATTCCGTGCTGCACCGAACCAGCGTAACTGTCCTGGCCCTTCACTTTGTTGACAGCAACAGTGCCGCCATGATTTGCTGGATAAAAAACAACAGTTCACGGTTAGTTTCGTTTGACTTAACCCTTATGTTTACAAGTTCAAAACTGTAAAACCAAGAACTGAACCATATCAAATAGTGAGAAGATTAAGATTAGTTAACTGCAAATCCAACAAAGATGAGTGTAGCAAAATATTTGCCCTGCTCAAAAAAGCCCTTCGCCCTTTAGAGTTTGCAATGTAGGAAGGCACATAGCACAGCCCGAAGCACAAATACTGACTTTGCATTTGCACAGTAATATCTTCACTATAAATCGACCTTTCAAAATCGAAAATTTTTGGTAATTGAGTGTCAGATAAAACTGAGTTTCCCTTGCTGATGTATAGCTAACCACTTTTTGTGCTCTTGTGTCTGTGGTATGGACCATGAGTCCTCAATAAAATATTATTATTATTATTATTAAATACGTTGCACGTTGTATTCCACGAAAAGTGCATTAATAGTGATGTGTGTTATAACAACATTTCTACACATGAGTACCTGATTGTGTTATAGTAGACGTGTGTATAAGTGAAATCGTCTACGCGTAAGTAACGAGCAGTAATTTGCCTCATCAAATGAAGTCCAAGTCGCTCATGTTGCGTTTCGGGTTTCAGCAAACACATCATTTCAACACTCATAGATAGTCGGGTGTGCGTCAGCATACTTGCCGCACGAGTAAATCGTAATAAAAGAAGCAAACATCCATGAACGTTTGCAAAATTCATGCAGGAGTCAAACGTCCAAACTTGAATTCTACCCCGTATTCTTCCGTCGTGAATGGCCGCAGCGCAGATGTAAGAATCGTCGGTGTAGACCGTCGTTCCCCACAGCTTGTCGGTGACGCCGTCGCAACCAGCCGGACAGTCAACCACGAACTTGTCCTTGGTATATGAGTCAGCAGTGTCGGTGCAGGAAAGCACAGCTGCCAAAAAGGAAGACTCAGCTTAAGTTTCACATGTAGAAACAAGTGAAGCATCTCTCCCCTCAAAGTACCTAGCAGACAAACGTTTTGAGAGATTATACGCAGAAAACTTTGGAAAATCATGTAAGACTCCACGAATTTGCCTGTTTTCATAAAGTTGTGATCCGTGTTCGAGGAGTAAAAGACGCTATATCAGCTAGTACAAAAATCTAAAAAGTATTCTGAAGTGTTAAAAACATTTTTNGTTGAATAGAATACCAAATTGGCGTTGTGCCTTAGCATACGTACAAAAGCAGTGGACTCACNGATGTCACTGTCACTAGTACGAGGAGGCAAGGCCTACTTTGACTCAAGCAACCACGAACTTACGTTTTATTTTTCCCCAATTCACTACTGCCAAAATCTGTGCGATAAGAACGTCCCTCGTTCGTGACACGACAGTTAAACGGTGGCGATTAAATGTACGCCGCGACCAGACATAACACAACACCATCATTTTAACATGCGCTTTGTGAAAACTGGGGATTCGGTTACTACACAAAAATTTCAACTCAACGAACTGTAGAGATTTCCGGTCTGGGAGCCATTTTGCTCAAATGGTAGAGCCGCGCTCACCATGAGCGACGTACGGGATCGATGCCCCGCATCTCCACCATTTTTGTTTTACTTCGGCTCAACCTGTTAGGCCAAAGGAAGCTTGCAATAGTGTTTCCACTAACAGGGATCTTATGTCTTTGACCGTTGAGCTCGCAGTGCGCTTCTCCTTACGCACTCAATGTAAGCGCTGCTCGACAGGCGCTTACTGCCAACTGTGTAGAGTAGAGATTCCCGGCATGGGAGCCAATCACAATATGTAGAGTCTATATGCTATATAGCAGTGCTGGCCAAACTGCGGCTCGCGAGCCGCATACGGCCCTTCGAACGATTGTATGCGGCTCTTTGAACTTTCCGAAATTTTATATATTTGTGTTTTATTTTTTATTTCTATTGCAAAGTGTAGAAATATTGTTAAATGGTACTGTGGTAGCTAGCGTACCGTACAGTATTACTTTTGAAAGTTGTTCAAAAAGAATTATGATGTCACAGAAGCGTAGATTGCAAATAAATTCGTGTTTTTAGATCTTTGTGTTGCGGCTCTTTGTAACTTGGATTTTACGATACGCGGCTCATACGTCGATTAGGTTTAGCAACTTCTGCTATATAGGAACCAGCCTTTTATTCGTTTGTTGCTGCGTTTGTTTTATTTGAACAGCACGGCGGTAACACGGTAACGAAAAAGGTTTTTCTTGGTGGTCACCAGCACGTGGCTCCCGGTCGCGGAGCAGAAAACGAAAAAAAGGCAGGATTTGCTGCACATGTGCGTACCATAGCCAGATGTAGTAAGTCTATAACTGTCACACCTGCTCAGGGCTGCCAGATGTTGCCAAACTTGGCAATTATTGCCAAAAATCACCGTTTTCCAAAGGAATTGCCAACTNTTTTGGCAATATTTGTCTATGCCAAAATTTTGCCATTTTTTGAAATACCACTTGTCAGTATTGATAAAACAATCCATTTTGGATTATTCATCAAATGAATACTGGTACCCAAAATTCAGCAAGAAAATACAGCTCAACATTAATGTTTGTGAATTATCATAATGATCACCCTCAAATTTCCGCGAAGCATAGTGTGGTGACTGTATGATTACCTTGTCACGTAGTGGCGCCCGCAATCTTGTGCCTCTGTGTTCGCCCCGCGGCTGTTGTGTTGTGCTTGCGGTTTCTTATTGCAATACTGCAAAGTGTTCTTTTAGTGCAGCATGCCGGTCCTGCGAAGCATTCGATAAGTTACGCTGTTGTGTTTGTTTCACGTAAGAGTTTATTTGCTCTCCTGTTCATTGTATCTTTTCGTGCAGGACGCTTCATGACTGAGCGGTGTCTTTAGTGAATTAAAGCCTGGTTTTCCGCAAATAGTTCTTAGTGGGATTTGCAGGCAAGAGCATGACACATAGTTACTGGTACTGTGCTTTACAGTGTAATTTCAGTTCAATTGTCAAAAATAAAAAAATTGGGAAGTATGGAAAAATCATGAATTGCAAAAAACTTTAAGTATCNGAAAATCAATATACCCAATAACCTTGCAATTGTCAAAAATTTTACCCACAATTTGCCATAAACTGGACAAGCACTTGCCGCATTCNCTGTCAAGTATCTGGNAACCGATGTTAGGTTTTAGGTTAACAGTCTGGTATGCTGACAGCGATGCCTTGTATGTTAATGCCTATCCCATTCAACGATAAGCTCCTAACTCGGAAGAATACTAGAACACAAAACCAAAAAGGGTTCAAAAAATGTGTTTGATGCTTGAACTCGATCCTCCTATGCAGTATTAAAAACATGCCATCCTTACTTCCAACATCGCAACCAAAGATATCCAGCCGTAAGGCGATGTTATTATGCCATGCTTGCGGATTAATCCGAACGTACTGTGCTGATATGGGCTCGCGAAGGAAACCTTCCACAGGAGTTTTCCGGTCAGAGCTACCTGGAAACATCTGCAACAAAAGTTTAACTTTTGAGCTAAATATCTGAATTTCATTTCCTCGAGTAACTTTTTGCTGCCAACTTCAAAACTTGTATTATACAGAAAAATAAATTCTATGGACACGGGAAAGGACATGAAAAATATATTTCAACTTCGAAATTCATAAACGAAAGCAATTCGCTCTTTTCTGTGAAAAGCTAGCGACGCTTACTTCCGATGAACCGTCTGGTTTTTGGTAAGTGGTGAAACTGTTGCCGTCGTCACTGAACTGCACGTAGTATTTTGTGACCCAGTCGTCGGCGTTTTCGTCACCCTGCACTGTGACACCAGCGACCTGGAAGGCAAAATGGTTGATCAGGCACATTTTTGCTGACTGTACTTTTCCAATTTCCAATAACAACAATGCTATTACTGTCATTTCGAAAAGTTACAAACAAGCGAGCTATTCAACAAGTTCGTTGGAGAGCAACGCATCAATCGATTTGTTCTGTAAAATTACAATGCAGCCTGATCAAAAAAAGGAAACGCAAGTATCCTTTCCATGTGTGTGAATAAAGAGTTATGGCTTGCAGCAAAGAGAAATACATAGCGATTGCTTAAGAAAAATCAGCAATGCAACAACGAATGTCCTGCTTAGCTAATTACGCATATTAATTTGGCAAAAACTATAATCATGCCTTTGGCCATGGGGAGCATTCGAGGGCAAGGCGACCCCAAATTTTTGTGTCCTAATTTTGTTTTGCCCAGAAAATTTTTCATACAGTTTGTTTTAAGTGCCTGACTATAAGCAACAAAAAAGTTTTTAAATTAAGATTTTGAAGAAACAGAACACCTGAAGATAAAGGGGACACCTGGATCAGTTGCATGATCTCAATTTTTATACAACACAGTGAGGGGCCGACTTTCGGGAATGCGGCCACTGCTGGGTCGGCTCTGGAAACAGCGGTTTAACATATTGGTGGGGCCCCAGATTAACAATCAATTCTTACCAAGGTCTGCAAAATGAAAGCATATGAGATAAACCCACTGGATTAATACCAAATTAATTTATGGAAGACTACATGTGAAGATTCTACAAAAGTAGCGATAAAGTAGATCAGATATCGCATAATTATGAAAACACTTGTTATAATGACAAAAATTTATTTTAATTGATAAAATAACTTTAATTTATTTAAGTAAAAACATTGCTTGCAAAAATTCATTTTATACATTAAATAAATATTATTGCCAAGCTGTTCAACAGTTCTGGCGGCATTTGTTGACCTCAGGTCTGCTTCATCAATTTCTACTCGGGAAAGCTCGTGCCTATATACTCGTATTGTCAAGAAAATTCAAAGAACAGTATAAACATTTGGAAACGCAATAAATACTACCGGTGTGTTGCAAGCAAATCAAGCATTTTATGGGTTTTGAGCTTCTGCTTGTGTTCGCAGAATTGGTTTGGATTTAAGCAGACGCATGCTACCATTTATATCGGCCTGTGTTATGATTTTCATCATTTTTAATCCTGGTTTGAGATCTGTAAGTGCTACAGTGACCAACGTTTTGGTGTTTCAAACTAAAAACGCTAAGCAATTTAGGCTATAAAATTTTTAAGCAACTGTCATGCAACTTTTAGTGTATCGCAAATTAAAACAAGGTCTATAAAGTCCTCTCATATGCACGGAAATTTTTGAAAGTCTAAAAAGTATGTCTGTTCCCAAATACTTCACCAAACCTGAAAATCCCGAAATTTCTGCCTTATGAAATTGACAAATTATTAACGGTGAGTAACAAGTGCGGCAAAACATATCTCAAAATATGAACAAGCCATAAAACACAGCCGAGTTTGTAAAATTATGTTTCACAAAATGTGTTATCACTGATATTTCTGAAAGTACTCAATTATGGAGTTTCATATGTACAATACATCGCACTAGGTAGTTTTTATGCTTCACAAACCTAGGCTTGAAATGCGCTTCAGCGCAGAACTTCTTTGGCGCGAAAGGCGATTGGACGCAGTCGGTCCAATTTGCTTATGGCCAACCCTAATACATTTTTATTCACGTGTGCTGTATCTTTCCACGCATTTGTGAAAAACGTAGAGTAGTAATTGCATGATGTATGCTAATACAAGACAATGATTTTAAATGGCGCGAGCTGTCTTGCGCTCCTGAACGCGGTGCAGGGTTTCGATCGCACACTTGAAAAGACCGAATCAAACTGTGACGAAAAAGAACGTCTTGCCTCAAAAATGGCGTGGAGATTCACAGATAATCGAAGGAAGAAAAAGCCACTTACTTTCTTCCTCATTCCCAGATCTATTTGTAGATATTCTGTCTTGGAGTTCTGCGCAGGTTTCCAGCTGAGGGTATTAACAGCTGCGAGAAAAAAACGAAAGTTTTTTAGGAAACGAGAAAAAAAGTGAAGACTAGTTACTTGAGAAATGGCAGATTTAACAATTGAAGCCCTTGTTTAGGCTTCAATTACAAGCTGTTTTATGAAACTGGCATAAACATGGCAACCTATCAAAAGCTTCCCGGTATCCAATCCATTTTTTCGGGAAAGACACTCGGTACAAAAAACATTTGATCTATCTTTTTGGTTGATGTACTTATCTGACTATATTTGCTGAAAATGGTGAGAATAACATCATTAATGTATTGTATTGTGTAACGTCTTTGCTCCCACACGCAACGCGCTAGTCTTAAGCAAGCATCGCAATAACAACGAACACACAAATACATGAAAGAACACGAGGATACGTGGCGGTAGTAGAAAAGCATACGCTTGATGGAGCTAATGCGTTACTTTGATGAAACACAAGCAGCTAAGCATCGTATCATTCATTCGTTTTACCTCATAATTCTAACTTGTTATGTTTTTCTTTAATGTTTACGTTCTTCAGTCAAAACCACAGCATCTCACGTCGAGATGAAAGGAGCGAGTACACCGTGGCAGTTGAAACTAAAACTCACGGCAGCAAAACAAGTTGCTTTTCAGTGGACAAGGATCAGAAGGAGTGGACCATTGACCACAATTTCCTTCGGTGATTCCCCATCGTGGTGGCGAGTAGTGGTCATTGTGAACGTAACAAACACGCCCACCGTCGCCATTGTCGTCTCCCAATTCAATCCAGTTGTTATATGAATCTCTGCAGGTTGATTACAGCATTTGAGAACAAGTCGTGCATAAGTTTAAAGAATGAAACTAATCGTAATTTGATATATTAGTGCACTAACTAGTTCATAAGGACGGCAAGTTATTCTGTTCTCTGCAAAAACAAGCGCTTGTGGTTTTATCAATCCTGAACATCCCGCTGCGGCGTTGCCTGTCTAAGGCTTTTAGACAACGGCTGCAGTTGATTGCCGTTAAACAATCATTTGTTGATTTTCGTCTGCAACTAAATTTTTAGGCGTTCACGACAAAAATGTGTTGAGGAGAAGAGCGTTGGTCAACGTATGTATTAAGGTTTCACTTAAAATGGAGTTGATTCGCTGCTATTCGAAGCTTGTCCATTCAGAAAACGAACGAAACTACGCATTTATACTTAGATTTATCTTGCAAGCTTGAAGCACGTCCGGGAAATAAAATAAAGAAGTCACCATGATATGCAGCAGATGGTGTTTGTAATTTGCCCAGAACTGAGTTCATAAATGTGAAAACGCCAACGGTTCTACAACAAACGATATTGTGAAAGATGTAGTGATAAGTCACACCTGATTGGTGCCCACTGATCACCGGGCAATACTCCAACAATCACTGGCGTGCCGTCCGGGCAGATCTGGGCTGCTGAGCACAAGTCTCCTCCGTTTTGGACGCAATGGGCCCGAGCTGAGTCGTAGGTGAATGATGAGCTGTCCAGTTTAAAGAACTGCATGTCTTGCATATCTGAAACATTTGTGGTAATTACGTTAGCATTAAAAGATTTGAATGTAAAATAAACCACGACCAGCCATACAAATGCTTCATTTGTAGAACATAGGTGAGCATAAGAATGAAATTTCTGTGAAGCACAATCGAGAACCGCACCAGTAAAGCCGCAGTCAAAATACTTTAGACTGTTGCGAAAAAATCAAGTGTTTCGTTGTTTAAACTCATAAACGGCCAGAAGAACCATCAACCTCCGGCGCTGAAATCCAGTCTTGCGTTGTGGGCTTCGAAGCCGGGTTTCTCGGACGAAGCTGTGAAACTTGAATCGGGCAAAAGGTTTGGCGATTGGTATGAAAGTCCAAGAGAGGAGTCGCATCTGAAAGTAAAATAAAACATATAAACATTTTGCATCATCTACAGACATTGGCGTCGCCAAGGACGGCAAGGGACTGTTACCCCTGGATTAGCAAATTTAGTTTAAAATGTTTGTTTGAAATGCCATATTTCGAACATTTGCCTTTTTGAAAAAAAGGTTTGCTGATGATTTTTGACTACACCCAAGTTGGCACTTCTTACTTATTGCGGTTTATAAATCAAGCATGGCCCCAATCTTACTAGAATCGTAAAACGGAAAAAGACAATAAGATTTTCTAAAAAAGATCTTTTCGTTTAATTAGGTTTTGGAAACTCGAAACAAATCTGCCAAACATTAAAGTGGTTTACCACGTGCACTGAGTGGTGCTGACGGAAACCAGCTGAACAATGAAAGGATTTTCTGTTGCGAGTTCTGCATTCTGATATATGTTAACAGAACGTGGCGATTTAGCAGTTGTACAATAAACAACATACATTTTTCCCTACTTACACTGAAAGCAAGTTTCCACTAAACTTGTTCTAATATGTCCAAGGTAACGCTATTTTCAACGCGCAGCCATCAAAACCAAGTAAGATTCATATTCAACCTAATATAGACCTATAGTTGATATCACGCACCGATGATGTTGGCGCCCCACGATGAATAAAACATGACAGTTGCCAAAGTCAAATAACGTTTGGCATTTGGCTTGGCGAGATAACAAGCTCTATGCTGATTGTGATAATGCGATTCGGACAGCGTAGTTTAAAAATTCTGCAGAGAATTTATAGTTTATGTAGTTGAAATACCGCAGTGTTTCACCTGTGAAAAAGTGGTATGCTCAAAAACATAACTCACGTCGGTGCACAACCGATAAGTTCCACTCGCAAAGCACATTTCTTGCGGCAATCGGTTGGCAGGATGCGAACGGCTCTGGTCACGATGGGACGTGGGAAAATGTTGGTCACCTGACTGTCCTGGTCAAAGTTGGCATCAAATATCTGCATGCAAATCGAATCGACTTGCTGTGACATGCAGGCAACAGCCAGAAATTGACAAAGGACTTGCCATGTTATTGATTTGCCAGTGCCATGTATTCAGCCTTGCATCAAACGACTTGAAGTGACGTCCGTGTGAGCAACAATCGAGAATATTCCCGGATAAGCATTCACGCTTGCTTGGTGTGAGGCGAAGTGTTAGCAGCTGTGGCTCAGGTAGTTCAACATTTAGCAACAATGAATGATCATGTGCTTCACTTTTTGTGTCCGAAATTGTGATATTCTGCACTTTTTATTTACCGATTTTTCATTCGCCTTTCTTGCAAAACATTTCGTTTTATTAGGTCGAATAATGTAAAATTCTGGCGTTTGAGCCAGCGCAAATAAGTTACCAAAACTGATCCGTCGAAATCCTTGTAGTCCTCCAGAGTTTTTGTGACCTGGTTGACCATGTACTGAACGCTATACTTCTTGACCCAGTCGTTCTGGTTTTCCGGCTGACTGTATCCGTTCCGACCCTACGCACATATTTTTATGGCAATGGTTATAAGAGCGCGAAAGCACTGATTATATTCTGTGCAGGTGGTAGTTTTAGGAAAATCAAAACGTCGTTTGAACGAAACGTAACAGGCATTATTACTGCCATTTAAAGGTGTCAAAGTAGCTGTGACTTCTCACCTGGGTTACGATCCCTCGAACTTCCATGAAATCGACCAAATCCACCTGGAACCAAGGGTTATGATCATTGTCAGCAGCTATCCAAGCGCCAAGTCCCGGTCCTCTATCTATAATTCCGCTGCAACAAAATAAAAAGTGTTTGTTCATACCAAATCAGATTTCATGTTGACCATACTAAAAAAGGCTTTGATAGGATGGTGAGGGTGCGACGATCACATTGTGGTAGAAAACGGAAGTTGTAAAATGAATTCCTAGCCTCATGTAATGAAACAATGAAAAATCTCCACCGATTCGCCATTAACACTTTGGCGCAACAGTTGCTTAAAAATTGTGTTGCCAGGGGAACGGATTTCTTGCCCATCTTGGCGAAGTTGAGTTAAAGCTTTATATTTTCATTGTAGGTGACAACTTTTCGCAACCAGTGGAATTGTGAAGGAAATTTGGTAGTTTATGAAAAACCTGCAAACATAATAACATTTTCCGAGAAAATCAAAGTTTTTTCTAACAAAGCTCAGGAATTTTTACGCACAAAAATCACTGTCTACATCACAAGGTCTCTAAGCTCATATGGACTTGCTTTCCTTTTTCACGTTGGGTTAGGTATGTCGTTGAAAGCTGACTTGAGCCAGCAAAATATCGACACACAAGGTGTGCTTGGTCTAATCACTCTGTTTTGAAAAACTACGTTTACACATAAAAAAAGGACAAACGAGAATCATGTTTGATGTGCTCATTCGAGAAGTAAAAGCTGCTGTGCATGACATTTTCAGGTGCTGTAGAAAAAAAGCTTAAGTAACTGAAAACCAAAACTAAAATTACACGCAAACTAAATACAAAAACGTGGCTAAAGTGCTAGGCAACTGATCACAGGTGTTTAAAAAAGGTCTACAGTTTAAACAAGCATAAGGCAAAAGTTACTGCGGTTTCACCAACGAAAGTTTTGATATTTACATGTATTGATCCATCATGTTCAGCCTTCCTCTCGATGCCGGTGAGTATTCATTCCACTGGGAAGAAGCAGATAGCTGTTCATCAAGAATCGATCCTCCAACCTCAACACCCAGGTGGTGAAAGCAGCAATCTTCAGATGAACATTGCTCGTCGTGGTTATCGTGTTGCTGACTGTGTGAAAAAAAACGACAATAACAATATTACGCGAGAAACAAAAGACTTGACGTTGGTGCTCCTCAGGTCCATTTTTTAGAAATAAAGTTATAGGCGTTCACTAACAAGTATCTACAAGATTTTCGATTTCAAGCTTTGGAATATGGTTGGTAAATAGTCGGTGAAAACATTGGGGCAAGTGCCAAAAAAAGAAAACTTTACAAGAATTTACCTGATATGTTGGTAGAGTTGACGGGTGTAAACTTCATCACGATTAATTAAAGTACCGTTGAAGCAGTTCAGGTCAGAAAAACTGTTGCTGTTGCTGGAATACCAGCTTCGTTCAGTCCCAGATGCGAAAGATTGGAAATTGCAGTAATTCCAAGGTAGTTTAGTATTCTTAGTTAATCCATTAATTTAGTAATAAGAGAAACCAAAAACCGCACAGCTTTCAACTCGTTTAAACCAGTGCTTTCCACCAGTATTGGACGGCAGATAGTTGAAAAATTATATGCATAGTGCTTTGAGAATGATAGTCAACCGAATTTGATACCACCACGTATCAAGCAAGGGATGAGACCATCGATTGCAAACTAAATAGAAATTTAACTTAGTGTGTGGTCAGTGGCGATTCTAGAGTTAAAAAAGTGGGGGGGGCACTGCGGGGCCTAGTAAAAAGTAGGGGGGCCGACATAAATGTCTATCTTGCAAGGTGATTTTTCATTGTTTTGAAGATTTAAGTTGCTATGATTAACCTTATCAAACCCAACATAGGCTTGTGAATATCGTTAAANATGAACTAGCGTNATTATTCACTAGAGACACCTAAACGCCACTGTAGATGCAATCACACACGTGTACTGGTATGTCGCACATTCTGTGCTAACCATGCAACTTCCACAGCACTGCACATGCAAATCGAAATACCGTTTTCCGCACACAATTGTACCGGCCCGACATGAACGAAAGCAGCTTTAGAAAGTGAAAACAATTCACATGAAAGCGGAATGGTTCTAACCACGAATTCCATCTTGACACAGAGTCAAGTAGGCTGTTGATAGCCAACTAGTTTCATCAAAATATTATCACTATAACGCACATAAAAAGTAAACCATCGTCCGGCGGACTGGTGACTACTGATTAATCCGTTTTTGTGGTAGCTTATGGCCATTTTGTGATTATGGTGTAACTAGTTTTTTTTAAGGAAAATGATAGATACCGGGTATGGGCCTGTAGGGACCCGATTTCTCTGATTTTAGGGACACGATGATAATTTTCTCTGATTCTAGGGACCCGATTTTCAATTCTAGGGACCCGAAACGGGTCCTTAAAACACCTTAAAAAAACCTGGTGTAACCATAACAATGTTATGCAACTACTATTGCGAGTGTGCAGCGTGGATAGGGTGAGGGCTATTCAATGCAGTATGCAGTAAACAGCGGCGAGGTTTCGGAACCAGTTGCACCTAAGTTACATAGCAGCGCCGCAGATAGGTGTGCATCGGCGTGTACCTGATAGCAAAATGTAACTGTACGCGTAAAACTTATTTTGCAGAATATTCACAACAAAGTCGTTCATTTTATTATTCACACTGAATTTTCCTCTCACTGATCCTCAAAAGTTGACTTTTCAATCCTGCGTTGATTTATGATTGTCTTGTCATAAGCGAAACACGCACTAACTCTAAACCTAAAAAGATTCAGACACATAGACAATGGGCAATATAATTCTCACGCAGATCCCTGCAGTCTACGTTAGAATTTTATATCATCACCTCAATGTAACTTAATCGTTCTTATATCAATGTCTACTGCCAAATTCATCAACGAAATTATCTAAATATGTTTTTCAGCTGGTACCTTTCAATTTAAAGTGTATCAGTTTTACCCAATCTTTCACTGGTCATGGAATTTCTAGGAAATGTTTTCTCTAATTTCATTTTTGAAAAACGTCCCTCGCATGAAGCGCCAGTGAAGGGAAAAGTTACAGCTACCAGTAGCAATCAAACGCAGCTTTTTTAGTAGCTATACTGTAAATGAAAAAAATTGTTCGAGCGATATAGGCAGCTTCG
>JGI24159J19872_10004850_pt1 | contig 17252 bp, 9 predicted proteins | sample Ectturendosymbi4_FD_19872 | JGI IMG/M metagenome (IMG submission 19872) | reverse complement strand
TATGTGCAAGTTTGAATCATCGCAAAAAGACGAAAGCAGATGGCAGTCGACTGATTCCTCGAAAGCATACAGAAACACTAGTGCTTTTAAGTGTACATTTGCAAATTGTGAGTTGTCGAGGTTAGATATGTGGTGTTGCTGTGCCTATCTTGCTGTAATATTTATTGCATCAATATCAGTTAGTGCCTATTTACTTATCGGTTAGGTCTTAATCATCAGTTACTGTTAGTGGATGTAGCAAGTCTAGCAAGCTTAAGTTGTTTGTGATTAGAAGTTAATTGGTAATATTGCTTTCAGCTTCATGTTTCATTGCATGATCTTGGTTGACTGCGATTTCTGGATCTGAATTTTAGTGCCATTTTTGGTTATGTGTGGTTTCATTTTTTTCCAATCTGTGTTTGGCAAAGCTTTGCTTTTCAGAAGGAAAGTGGCTATTAGGTACGGTGAGAGTGATGTGGTTAGAATAAAATACTGACTTTGTCACTTTAACAGCACCTTTGTGCTAGTATAGCGAATGCGTCTACATCTTCTGTGTGAACGGTTTTCGATTCGACTCTCACCTTGGCGCCTTTCATTTCGGTAGCAGTCTAAATGGTTGCACTTGTCAAGGGACCACTTTTTTACTTTCTTCAAATGTTACCAAACTTTTGTGTTCAGATTTACAGTTTTATTTTAGGTTTAGGGTTCAGTACATTAACACCAAACCTAATGCACTCTACTACACACTCATCGTGTGTCACTGTCACGTTGCAGGTGACGGATGTATAACTTCTCAAATACGAAGGTCCACTGACGGACCTGTAGCCACCCCGGACCTTTCAGAAACTAAAATTTTGAATAGTTGCACATTGATTAGTCAAATATGTTAAGAGGATTTTTTCAGGATTCGGATTTCATAGTTGTGTTGCAAACAGGATTCGGATCAGGATCAGGATTCCTACCTCTTGCATCAGGACTGGAGTCGGACTCGAAAAAGCTTGAGTCCGAACACCTTTGCCGAAAACCCTGCAGACTAACAACGGGAAAGATTTCTGGCGGGAGCAGTTTTTTGCAACGCAGTCACAGAGGACATTACTTGCTTATCGACCCAATTGATACGATACGCTAGCAACTGCTAGATTTTACAGAAGACCTACCGGGGAACTTTTCCACATAGCACGCCGATTTTCCAGTTCCTCTCTGCAGTCGCTGGTCAAGTCGAATTTATCGGCGTTTTCAGACACTCGCACCAGGCATGAGATCTCTATAAAAGTAACAACGACGGCATTACACCAACGGGTCTCATAAACCTACTTTCTATCAAGGACTTCAGGTTGCACAGTCATCAACTTCTCTACAAACACAAAGCCACGAATTTTACATGAACATTTGTTACAAATACGGTGAACACACGTGTATAGGAAATAGCTTACCAGGCAGGTTGTCACTATACGCAAACATACAGCTGGGGAGTGTAATTGAAACTGAATCATTATCGTGTCATACACAAACACTGAGCTTAAACGGGACAGCAACCAATAGCGACGTGGCCTAGAGTAGACGTAACATTGAATCAATACGCTATTTTGACCCAACAATGGTTCTATCTCCAGCCATCCCGATGCAATTCGACATCATTGCATTGCAACATGTTCCACCCTGTGCTACTCAAACTCGTAGAACAAACACACCAGTCCTACTCCAGTTTGTCCTACTCCAGCTAGTCCTACTCCAAAAGTGGAATTTGGCGCAACTCGCCACTGTTGACCTTTTCTTGTTCATTAGACAACTCAAATACCACGAAAATGCCGATCGGGGCGCGCGTTTCTAGCACTTGGCTGCAGAGCGACTTTCCCAGCTGCTCAGTCATGGGAGAAGCAACGTCAACGCGTTATTTTGCTCCTTTGAAAATTCAGTTTGATTGATTCAGTACATGAATTGTTATTGACGAAAAGTCTACCTAGAGTAACGGATCACTCGAACGACTTTGCAATTTCACGCAATGATATCCGATTCATGCACATCTTGCATCAAAAGCGAAGCAGAAATGCGACGAGCTACTGATTAAATTTGATCCAAAATGTCATCATTTATTTTCTTGACTAGACCAGTGGCACCACGAGCGTTGGCAACAGAGGACACGGTCACTTTTCTCTGCCCAGACCGAGAAACCCGATTTTTGTTTTGTCTGGTTCACGTCAGAAATAACGCTTTGGCGCGTCTGCAACGAACGCCGAGAGTTCCACGTGGAACGCCTGGAAACAATGTTAAAACTACGTTGATTTTGGGTCAATTCCTCTCGGTACTGTGTTTATCGAAAGGAATCCTTTAGCATCTAAGAATCAGAGACTAGATCTTATCAGAGTATATATTTCGTCTACTAGTCGGTATAGGGATGCATATAATGGAATATCGAATTCCTTGGATTCGAATCCTTCAGTATTCCAATCCAAAAATCAGAGTTTTTTTCGAATATTCAGATTCGAAATAAATTTGGATCAAATAAACGTAAAAAATTGCAAAGTTTGCGAAACAAATAATTTCACTAAATTTTGCAGTGGCACTCTTTGCGCTCTTGAGTAAGAGAAAGAAACACTCAACACGCTCGCGGCATTGTGTAATGACGTAACGAGCTAATTAACAGGTTCTGTGATCGTTGATTGGAGTTCGAAACTTCTGCGCGGTCAGTTCATTTTGCTGCTAACAAATTATTCCGGAATAGGATTCGATATTCTGGATTCGAAATAAAGATTCCGGAATATTCCGGAACCTCTAAATGTTCCATAATGCACATCCCTACTAGTTGGACACCATCAGCTCTTATTTAAATAGAATCAATACGATACGTTTTAACAATGCGCCGCGTGTCCGTTATTCGTCTATAACTGACGCTTTGCGGATCAACATGACTTGGCAGTCCCGCTTCTTAATTAAAACACATCAGTTTCTCGCATAAACGATCAACTGTGAAGAATAAGTTGCGCAAACGACTCCTTACGTCGACCGCCACCATGCGGAATGGTTTGACAATGACGTTCCAAGTCTTCAGCGCAGGCGTCGAAAAGGACAGGGTCGCCTCTGATGTCAGTTCGTCCGAGTGATATTAAGGTTGAGATTTCCTGTTGAAACACAAGGGCTCCACTGAAGAAAAAAGATACTGATTTGAATACATTGCCAAATTTCATAAATCCAAAGCACAAGAAACTACGGACAGTTTGCAACCATGAGGTCAGGACTGTCAACAACGCAGACATTCAGAAAGGTGCTTTGCGTAGGCAGGCACGGGAAGGCATTGCGTCTGCATAAATAAAGCTACAGTAATGCTGCTTTTGGTCTACTGTAGAATATAATGAAATCCAAGCTTGCATCGGTTGTATAATAATCGACAAGAACAGTGTTTTTCAAGAAACCTACGTCACATTGCAGACAACGCGGCAGAGACAGATAAATGAATAAGGTGTGTTGCTCATAGTGTCTTTCCAGATCCGGATTTTCCATGGAACACGGCAAAGTGTCTGTAATCGTCACCACGACCTCTGACCCGAAGCTCCCAAGTGATCTTATGCACGTGTTCATTAAAAGATCCGACGTTAACCTGTTTCACTGGTACTTCGAACAAGATTTTATCGCGCAACAAAACCCCCTGCACGCAGTTTGCAGTCACGCTTACCAGTTGACATTGCATACTGTCCTTCAGGTCGCCTCGTAAGAAAATTTGCTTGAGACATTCAATCACTTGCTCGGGTGCTTCCAACGCTTCCTGGCAGTGATCCTTGATCTGAATTTGAAACAAAGCAAGACACAATAAAGCAGTGCTTTACGTAATGCTGCCAACTACAAATCATGGAAGCGATCTGTCTCTGAAGAAATTCGCAACCAAATATGTTCCATTCGGTGTATCGATAAACGTTAACAGTGAGGTTTCTAATTCTATGACGCGCTCGGCGCCATGTAGACCAATGATGGGTGAATCGCAGCCCACAAAGCCATGGTTCGCAAAAACGAAGACAATGGCCCTTCTACGCCGAATAAACTCAGGTGATGGGAGCAATAAGAATGGTCCGCACTAACCTTTGCACCAAGAACATTGGGTAAAGTTTTGCAAGACCGGGTAAATTCGCTAGAAAGTTGGGCAGAGACCTTATTTCGTTCGCACACATGAGAAAGTGTCGACAAAAGTTGAGAAAACGAGGGTAAGACACGGTTCAGTTTTGTATCAGCACTTGAATAGAAAAATTGCCCTCGAAAGTCCCCACGGGCTATAAAAGTCACCCGCAAGAAGAGTAGGTTTGCCCGTCACTGGCGTAGACGAACCAAGCGTTGACAACTACTTCGCTGGGCAAATTTTCTGATGTAGCCCGCTGTGGCCCGACAAGCACTGATCAGTACCGCTGAGGTTCAATCTGAGGCACAGGTAATAGTTTAAGTGAAACAGACAGCAAGTGGAAAATCAGCAAGGCATGGTTTTACATGATCACTAGGCAGTAATACTGAGGTAGACGCCAGTCACGCAGTTAAGCTCTTTAATCCAGGCCACTGAGCTTGTCCACATTACAAATAAAGCCAATTTACGATTCTTTCTGCATTTCACTGGCATTAGTACACACCAGTGGTTCTCAAACTTTTTTAGCCCATGGACCACCGTTTTGAAAAAATTATCCGATGGACCACTTTGCTATGCTGACACCTAATGAACAACTGGTCGAAACTGCATGGCAAGTTCAATCTTAGGATTTATGAAACTCTCTGTGGACCACTAGAAATCCTAAGTGGACCATCGTTGGTCCACCTGGACCACGTTGAGAGTCACTGTAAACCTTACACAAACAATCCATCCATCTGTCTGCTCCTGATCCTCTTTCGCATTTCAGAATACAATACGGCTTGCGAGTCGACAAGCTTGTCCATCCCTGTGGCCGAGGCATTCAAATAACGCGAATCCCATTCGTTTTCCCCGGCTATTTTGAACCGAGTAACGTTTTGAAGACGTCGGTAATGCAACATAAACAGCAAGCATTTTGACTCGCAAGTCAGTGTGGATTCAAACAGAGCATTTACGACGGAGAAAGTTGCTTAGCAACGACGCAGAGAGCTTCTCAGACTCACTTACCGACTTTTGACAGTGCAGCACCAGCTGAGGGTCCAGTCTGTAATCCATTGCTTCTTCGGCGACGACATCTCGCATATGCTCATAACATGATTTCGTCAGGTGCTGAAATCACGGTAACATCGTTTCACAACATACAACCGCTTGCAATAAGCAGATCAGGAAATTAGACAAGGCAACGCAGAAATTCAAATCGATTTTTCTACGCGATAACTTGAAGTTGGGGATAGTGGTCGATCGCACCAAACTACAACTATTTCAAAATAACGGTAAGTAGAACGGAAACATTCGTTTCTCAAACAATACAACTACAATCTTCAAAATACCTGTTTTGTGTTCCTCATTTGTTCCTTCAGGCAAACATATACTCTCCCGCGCGGATCGACGCCATCTTGGTGATCCTGCTTGGCGCTGCCAACCTCTTTCGCGCAGTATGTGCTGATGTCTTTCTTGCACGCTTTCTTTAGTTCAGGGTTTAGCTCAATGTCGTCTAATTCCTCCTTCTCGCGCTCGAAGACAAGTTTTTTGCACCTGTGCAAACGAGTGCATTGGGATATCGCAGTCGCGTAACAAGGTGATTCCTCGTGAACAAAGTTGAGTATTCTCGTTTGACGATTTTCTTTTCTTACGCGCTTCCGCATCATACGTGGTGGAAGGGTTCGGCAAAAGTGCTGGACCCGCATTAAAGGTGTTCATTTTAGCCCGGTCGCTCTACTACGCTTTCATACAAAAAAAAGTTTGAACAGCATCCACCACACACATCAACAGCAAAGCTTGAAACATCAGAAGTTTAGATCCTGAAGGGGTAGCTCCTGCGAATATGGAGTTTGCAGCAGTGAAGTGTAGAATGGAAATTCCATCAAGGCAAGTAACCAGCAGAAAAATTTGCGAGGCGCGCAAAATGCTGAAGGAGTTTTGCGGGTTCCCCGCAAAACAGCGTTTAGGCGTAAGCTCAATGTATGCGATCACAAACAGTGAAGAGAAGGACGAGCTGCACCAAGCCCTGCACAACAAACGGTCCACGAAAGGTTTTCTTGAGGCCGCGAGAGCTTTTTCAATTGCAGAAAATGTTGCATAAGCTCGACCTCGAGCAAGAAATTGTCGTTCTAGAATTTCTTCAATACTGCAACAAAATCTCTACATCGAAATGAAACACACTTCTGTGGCCCGCGGCAAATTTAGGTTGAATTGATAATTTAGCCCATCGAGCTTTCTGCGTTGTGCAGGCCTGACCTACACCATTACCTGTTTGCAGTGCGTTCAAAAATGTCACAGCGGATAAGTGCGGACCCTCATGCACGCGCTTAAAGCGGCCCCGATCGTCCGCATTTCATCCAGCAGCTGACAAACCGCCGTGCGCGATCAAGGTTCAAATCAATTTTCAGCCAAAACACGCGAGGGCGGAAATAAAACTTGCAACGTCACGGTCGATGTGGCAGTTCCATGTTGCTGGAACGCCAAAGAATTCCCTCGGGGTTGTTTGGTTCGCTCATGCGTGGCGAAGCGAGTCAGTGGCGAAGCGAGTCAGTCGCGTCACAGCGTCGCGTGGCGAAGCTCCTCAAACATCGAGATTTCGGCGAAAATCTTCTCGCGCGCGCAGCTCTTCGAGATTTGTCGTTAGCGACTTACGGATTTCTGAGTTTGGCTTTGTACTTTACGAGACACTTTACGAGGTGGTCGATGTTACCACTGTCCAAGTGACTCATGCAGTTGTCCTTGATCTCACGCTTGCACGTTCGCATCAGTCTGAAGTCGAGTTCTGGATTCACGGCTTCTTCCCGCTGAAGAACATGTGCATCGAAGTGAAAAATAAAAACGGACTTAGTTTCCACGGTAACCTCTCGGCTAGCAACGTCAGCGCCGACCTGTTCAACGAAAATATTTCAGCAGCGAGTTTGCAGCAAAATTGCACGCAACATGCAAAAAAACTGCACTTCAGACAAGAAACTTGTTTTCGGACGATTTGGACAGCGTCGCATTGCATTGAACCCGGGGCTGGTGCGAGCTTCCGTCTCATACAGGTGAAAGTCAGCTGACGCTAACATTTGACCTGTGCTATCATCAAGCGGGTGATTTGATGGAACTAGGTCAGTGGTTCCTAACCGGGGGGGCACGTCTACCAAAGGGGCGTCAATACATCGGCAGGGGGTGCAAGGCCTTACGCGATCTACACAGTGGCGTAGCCAGCCCAAAAATTTGGGGAGGAGCAAATGTTTAATTTCAGACGAATAATACTATTTTCTTTAGAAAAGCGCCTCTCAAAGCACAAAATGACTATAGTTTCTAAAAATTTGGGGGGCATGACCCCTTTTCCCCCCCTGGCTGCGCCTATGGATCTACAACGTGGAAAATTGGATCAAGAAATACATTTGTTTTTACAACATATTTAAGGTCAGGGGGCGTGAAAGAAAGGACAATTTACTTAAGAGAGACGTGGAAAAGAAGAGGTTAAGAACCACTGAACTGGATGGTTGGCGCAATATTGTGATGCGAATGAGTAAGAGCAATCAGTACACGTGTTCATGTTGCATTCCTGTTTGAATCGATTACCGTCACGATCTATGACAGTAAAAGGAGTCTTAAAAACTAGGATAGACGAAGCCATAAGCAGGATGATTGTCAAACAGGACGTTAGATAAACGCCATCTGGCGAAGCCGCGTTTAACGCTTTCAGCAGCGGACGAAGCCGAGTGGTTTCGCGCCGTGAGCGGTGTCAAAGCGCACGAACGCGGAAATCCAAAACAAAGAAGCGGAGCCGTTGAACCATGACCGATTTTGCTTGCCAGCAACACAGAGCAGTGCAGTTAAAACTGACGAATACCTGAAGATCGAAAATCTTTGACTCGCACTGCTTGGACAGGTCCGAACGGTGCTCACGGAGACATTCGAAAACCCGGGCTTGGCCAGGTTTTACGTCGGAACAAAACTTAACCCGGTCTTGTTCACATTCTTTGTCGACCGACGGGTTTAGTTTGATGTTTTCATGCTGCGTGGAAAAAATGGATTGAATATGCCGCTGCTTTTCAAATGAAGACGAAGAACAGACGCTGAAACGTATCTTCAGCAAGAGTGCTTTCACCCCCTAATCTTTTCAACATTTCTTGGGTAAACAGCAAGTCTAGTTGGTTAAAATTGAGGACCTGATTAATGAGGTACGTCAGCAAGCGACGGGGACTTTCTTTTCCACTGGAGTACAATCAATAATGCAAGATCCGCCACCAACACAAATACACCAACAACCTGCAGCTTAAATTACAGCAATTACAGCGAAGCGGAAATGAGAAAAGCAAAACATAGGGCTAAAACCAACACACTAGCACAGTAACACTCGATTTTATAGAAACAGACAAGGCCTGTTTCGACACAGAAATTAACGAGCAATTCCTTTCGTACTAAGTCAAGGTATACTGAAGAATTAAAACCGAACTAATTCTCCCTGTTTTTGACCCGAAACAACAATATAAGATAAATTGTGTGCTAGCGTACCATTTGCAAGTTTTCCACAGTAAGCTGAGACCTGCATTTGTCGGATATGACGTGATTTTTTTCTTTAAGCACGGCGTTCCGCACCTTCTCGCTCAAGCACTGCACAACATCCGCTCTGCCAGAAAACAAGCAGTGATTAAAAAAAGCTTAAGACAGGAAAATCGGAAAGAAAAAACGTGTTATCAACTTAAAAAGAAGAAATAGAAAAACTAAAAACAACACGAATGCAAACGCTGCAGCAGTGTTCAAAAACACGCCGCAGAATATCGTCCGAGGACACATTGCCGGGGTTGCTAATTATGTTCGACAACGTCACAAGGCTAAATGGAACAGCAGAGAAGAGTAGAGATGCTTAACATCACATCAGGTAAATCCAGCTCACGGCATGCGAAAGCGTTCACGAGTGCACCGTCACGATATGATGGCTTGTGCAAACCAGAGTGACAGCGCGAAAAGGACGTCACCAAAACTGCTGGACGGACGCTTGCCTGTCATGCCAAGACCGCGCGACAGACCGCATGCGAGATGCTTACTTTGTTCTTGTTTTTGTCTCTCCGGGGGAGGTATTGCAGTTCACTTCAACATCGTGTTTGCACGCTTTCAGGAACTTGTAGCTGAAGTGATAATCCTTCATTTCGATCTGCAACGCAGCAAAAAATATAAACAGGATCAACGTGTGACAGCTTGCAGGAAGGTATAGTTGCAGAAAATGTTATTGCGGGTCAGTGTGCATGCGGGTGTCTGAAAAAACACGGCTTTCCTGAGCCCGTAGCTAGTGATTCCGATACAAACGAGTATGCATCTAGGAACCCGACTTGAGAAAAACTAGCTTCACCAGCTCGAGCCAAGCAGCTATGACACAGATTGTCGCGTGAAGGCAAATTGCAAGAATCGTTGGTGAATCGCTTGTTTGTATTCGAATGGCACAGAGAACGTTGAAGAAATCCTCACGGCGAACAACAGCGGAACTTCGCTTCGTATTTTCAACTTGTCCGGCCAGCAAAACACGAAAGGAAGCAGTTTCGTTGCACCAGACACTTGTTCCGCTTGTCTTTTTATAAACAGCAATAACAGATCAACAGGAAAGTAGGAACTATACGTCACACAACAAAACAGGAAGAGCCTGCGGTAAATAGCGAAGCGATGGCATACGCAGCAGTGAAAGTTTATACAGTGGTGAGGAACTACGGCGCAGGAGCGAAACAAAATCCTCTCTACCACACCACGCCAGGTTTTGATTCTTTTTAAGCTCACCAGTTGGAAATGTTCGATTCCTGCGGAACACTTGACGTTCTCCATATCGTTCTTGTGCTCGATCAGGCACTGCATGACCTGACCCTCGTCTTCCGAATCCAGGAACTCCTGTTCAAACAACAAATATTCGCGCGAAACGTCAAAGCGGGGCGGTGAACGATCCGGAGCGACGCTCAGTATCTGGTTACTGGAAGATTAAAGACGCATTAGCACATATTCCGTTGGATATAGCGACAGAAAAATAACAGCAAACCTCTGCCCAACTAAACCGTTAAATAGCATGGAGGAAAAAACAGTATGGGTCGTTTTCGAACGAACTTTGTCGAGTTGATTTGATCGCAGGTCGTGAGCATCGAAACTATCAGAGTTTGGAACTACACAGTAACTTTCGCCAGCAGGTGGTTTGCAATTACCGACATGCCAAGACAGACAGCATGGACCAGAGTTCAGACACAACGTACGCTTAGTGCGACGACATAACCGAAAGCTTACAAGAATCAGAGATACAAAACAGCATATGTGATATCCGGGAATGAATAGTCAGAGACGCTTGAAACTGACTTAAAGGTTTAAAGTTGATGTTACTACGACAGCGTTCCAACAATCACCTGCCTTCGGAATAAAGTGCCTCGAGTTGCCGACCTCGCAGAAGTAAACGTTCCCTATGTCAAGGAGCAAGAGCAGCAGCGCATTTCTTTTCGAATAACAACATATTTACGATAGAACGCTTCAACAAAACGGAACTTGCAACCGCGAACAAGCAAACGGCAAACAGAACGCAGAGAAAGTCGCAAGCCAGTCATAAAATCGCTCGCGTGCCTTGCAGTATTGTTGCAGCATTGGTTCGCACGCGTCGATCAACGTGTTTTCCAAACTCCCCGCGTCCTCCGATTCGAGCTTTGTCAGCTTCTGCACCTCATCCCTGCATTTCTTCTCCAGCCTCTCGTAATGGTCTTGCAGGCACACGAGCTCCTGCAACGCGAAAAGCAGATGGAGGACGTTAGTCCGGAGCACCTGACAAACGCTCGCTTGCACAACCGCAGTCGTGACCTGTTTTTTTTCGGTCACAGGCCAAAATTTTTATGAAATGACCGCAAAACATTAAGTCAATTCGGTCACATAATGTCCGAAAAGGTGGACTAGTAAATGCCGTTTTGGCGAGCTTTAATACTAGTACGGGACAAATGACCGAAGTGTCTCACCAAAAAAAAACAGGTCGTGACAAAATGGTCTCGGTCTGTTGGCGACTTATAACGTCTAGTTTATTTTTAACATGAATTCGTTTTGCAATGAGCGGCCAAAATCGTTTGTCAACGTCCACTGCACGTCAGTGAGCGAGCTTTTCAACACACGCTACGAATGGGAGTGGGTGGAACGTCACCACCAGAAAATCCGATTCCAGTTTAACACGTTCTTAACCTAAGAAATGTGAGAATAGAAATGGCCAAACATCAAAAATTTTCAGGAAATCAGTTCCATTGCCAACCACGCGTGGGCTCATGAATAAAATCGAGTTTTATTAACATCACATCAACTTTTGCTGCAGTGGTCCATAGCAGAGCGCCACGCAGTAAAGACATTTCTGAAGATTTAACGCTAAGGAAATCTGGACACGTGCGCAATTGCTGAATTGCCTGGTAGGTGGTCACGCTTTTAATAAACGTTAACAGACATGTATCTGGAAGTAGACGCTAAACATAACCAACGTGCACGTCTCGCAACACTGAAAAATTTACCGAACTTTTTGGAAGGTACCTAAGGCTGCCCACGAAGCCATTTTGTGTGGCCCACAGACGTTCAGTATAAGCTAAACATGCCCCAACTGAGCTGCAAATGAGGCTGATTGATTTGCAGTGCAACCAACTTATTAAAAGCAAGTTCAACGAAGCACCACTGATTGACTTTTATCAAAGTATGTGCCCCAAGAAAACTTTTCCAACCTGAGGAAAAACGCAACACGGCTGATTTCTCTATTTGGCAACACATGCCTGTGCGAACAATTGTTTTCACGCATGAAACAAACAAAATCCAAAGTCCGATCTTCCATTACGGATGGCCATCTTGAGCTCGGCGATAACATTTACCGAAACCAATATCCACTACTTGGTCCGAGAAAAGCAATGCAATCTGCTCATTGACGTGTTTCTAGCATTTATGGTTGAGATGATAGCTAAATGCTAGTTAAAATAAAACGCAACTGAACATGTCATGGTGTCAGCCACAACACAATTTTGGCCGCAGTCCAATGTACTAGTTAGTTGGCCTCTCACATCCAAACGCTTAAATACGGTTTTAGACACGCTTTCATCGCTCTTGTTAGCAGCTGCGGCCCGCGGTTGCAGTCAGCGACAATATCCGGTCAAGTCTGGACAGGCCTATAAACGGTTGGTCTTAGAAATGCGTTTACTTGTGTGGAATTTTCGGTTCGTGCTGAAAAACTTGTGAAACAGAAAACTTCTTCAGAAAAGAAGAAGGTAGACCTAACTGCTGACAACGCTGCGGTAGATAATTTTCCAATACTTCATGTTGGTCGTAACCCCTTACACCTCCCTTACACGGAGGATATGTGATGAGCATCATCAAGAAAGCGTCAAATCTCCATCAGAGGGAAAATCGACAGTGTGAGACTTAAGCACCTTCTAAATGAATGCGTACATGAATTTATAAACTTAAGCTCGCGAAACTTCCCTAAAAACATTTATTTCTTCTACAACCACATAAGACTGCTCGTGCTAAGGTTGACGCAATCCTGTTATAGTCTAGTCTAGATCAAGGAAGGCTATCGCAACCACGCATCGTCAGCACATGATTTTCTCACCCCGCCATTCTCCACTGAATCTGAACACAGTCGGCCGAGATCTCGTCGGCATTTCTTCTCCAGGTCCGGATTAAGGTTAAAATCGAGCGCTCTCTCTTTCAGAATCCGATGAACTTCGTCTTCGCAAGGTTTGGTTAAGACTGGTCTCTAACAAACAATAGCAGCAACTCTTTCGTTCATGAAGTCTCGCAAAAGAAACTGACAGCTGACCGAGTCATTGCCACAACAGATTGCACGCAAATCGAACAGCAATAATGTTTACCGGCCTTTAACATTTCACAATCGCGCCCCGATGATTGCCACTGACAGGCAAACAGACAATGGACTCAAATCCCACTTGCACCGATCGCAGCTTTCCTTCCAATCTCAATTAACTGGGAAGCCAGTTGTTGCTTGCATGGCAGTAAGAAACCCGCTAACAACTTCCACAATGGGCTCTATCGTTCGGTATCATGGCTGATCTAGCCGTCGATGCACTGTTTTCCCGTTGTGTTCTATTGCGTGCAGTCTCCCACCATTTTCCCAGGATTTTTATATGAACGTCAAAGTGCCTACAATGGGCACAAAACACCTTTTTTCTAAATATTTCCATGAAGTTTGCGAAAAATGACGGATACGGACTATGAAAAAAGTGACTATGGCATTCAAATAACCATAAAGCTTTTTAATTCCAGCGAAATCGCTTGAAGGGAACCGTGCTAATATTACATTTTGCAAATCGACATATCGCACATGCTTGTAGTTACCAGTCGCAAATTTTCCTATTCACTCTTGTTTTTTCCACGAAAATCCAAGTGAAATAGGATTCTTCGACAATATTTCCGCTTAACACGTTTTAAAACAAAAAAAAATCAGCGGTATCTGCTTAACGTCGATGCAACAGCGTCATAGGTCTTCTGCTTTGCCAAAACTCTTACAGTACCATGCCGAATGTACAGAATACTCACGTTTTCAACACCGTTTTGGTCAACATGCCGATGCAGACAAGACAACACCAAGCCAAGCGGCATAGTATAGTCCTGGTCATTAGCGTCGTTTTCCTCGCCTTCGCCATTACCGGCGCCGACCGGTATGCTGTTGTAGCAGAGCCTTTCAGAGTCGGCCTGGCATTTGTCGCGAAAAGTTGCGTCGACGCTGCGAAAGAACAAAGCCGGTCATCGTCACTTCCGTTGCCTGCTGCGGACAGGATGCGTGCAATGAACCGCGACGGACACGCGGCGGCGCTTCGTTCAAAACCGTCTTCACGGTGAGAAGACGCACGGCCGCGGCAGGACCTGCTCCAAGTCATGGATCGCAAGCGTTGCGACTAATTAGCGATATTCGTTGCGCCGCCCCTTGAAGTGGTAAAAACTTTCGTCAAAACGTTTGTTCTACCTACGTACGTGCGACGGTAACGGTTGGCTTTTAATTGCACCTTGCACTGCTGTGTTCAAGCAATTTCAGTTTCAGTCACGATTTACGACGTAATTAGATTTTATTACGTACGAAATGAATGGAATCGATTGTGTGGAAAAATGCATACAACGCTCTTCTTGCTATCTAGATATAACAAGCTTGAGCATTTTAAATTTTTGAAGTGTTTTTTTTGAACAAAAGAAGTTATAATTTATCCAATCTTGAACTTGGTGGTTTTTCAAAACATATAACTTGTCAAAACAAGTTTCAGCCAATGGCTTTCACGCAGGCAGGAAGGCTTGGTCCTCCGCATCGTGTGCCGAAGTGCAGTAATTGAACACCTAGAATTTTAGAAGTAGCCCAGCCTGTCAGCCAATGCGTAAGGAAGTATATGCTATGATGGAAGAGAAAATGTTTCTAATCTGAAATGCACGTTCGGTGCATATCCTTCGTCGCACGGCATGAGTTATTACACTAATTCTTGCTTTGTCTCTTTAAGGTTTGGCCTTGCTATTTTGTTCTTTAATTCTTTGATTTCGACTGCTTCGGCTTGATTTGCAATGATTCCGGTTGGAACAATGAGTATAGGGCATTTATTCTTCTAGTCCAAATCACTAGCCAAGAGCATAAAACTTTTAGTTTCACGTGCAAGAAGCCGACCAGTTATGCTGATAACCGTCGAGAACTCTGCCTCAACAACTTTCTTCGAATCAGCAACGAATCAAAGCTCATGGCAACCTTGTTCGGGACAGTTGAAGCCAAGCTATCCAAAAAAGGAATGGAAGTCACAAGCTTTGTTAAACTTTGAAAGACTGTATACCTAGCAAGACAGCGTTTCCAAACCCTTTACGTCAGTGTTCGATCAATGCGAAATCTGGCCTTCACTATGGGCTAGGGATAGGCTGCTCTTTCATGCTTTGCATGTCAAAACAAAAATTTGGTTTTTTAGTCTTAAGGGCATGCACTGAACACGCAACCTGTACACATAGAAATTACTTTAGCCCAGAGGTGGGCAAACTACGGTCCGCGGGGGCATTTTGTGCGGCCCGCAGAGCAGTCACACGTACATAGATAGTACATATTAAAGTAATTTTATCGATTAGATTAGAATTATCAAGTTTTTTTTCACACGTTTCATTCGAAATCGCATTTTTACTCAACCGGAAGTGACTATTGTTACCTTCATTTTGTGTTAGCTCATGTAAAACTTTTTTTAAGTTTTCAAAGGGATTATAGGTGTAATATATGTAATACGAGCATGCGGCCCTCGGTATCAACAAAATCTTCAATGTGGCCTTCCGTAGAAAATGTTTGCCCACCCCTGGTTTAGCATATACTTACTTAAGTAGAACAGGACTTAAGGTAGAACAAGATTGTCTAAAACTTGTATGCAATTTTTTACTCTCAGCAACTGCAATGTCTCAGTGCTTAAGTGAGACGTGTAAAGATGATCGTAATTCCTGTCAATCTGATGCTGTTTGGTGCAGTTTGTGTAACTGTTGGTCTGATATTAGTTGTCATCATTCAGATGTTAGAAATGACTTTGTATTGCGAAATGACTTGTCGTATGTTTGCCTTAATTGTCTAATCAAAAAAGGTAATGATTTCAATAATTCCTTGTTTTCTGTGCATGATCAAGTGGAAATTAGTGGTGATACCAGAGACTATTTCGAGACTGCACTAGATTTGTGTGTTTCATGAAGTTATTATAAGTTATCAGACATAACTGCCACTTTTGAACAGCATTGCAAAGATAGTCTTTCTATTATTCATGTAAACATTGTCTGTCCAAAAATTTACATAAGCTAGAGAATTTCCTTGCTCAGGTAAGGTATGCTCCTGATATAACAGCTATTACTGAAACTAGAATCAAGTACACTGTGCCCATTATATATAATGTTAATCTGCAGGGTTATAAATTTATACATGTTGGTACTCAAAAGGATGCTGGCGGTGTTGGTCTTTATGTGAAAAACTGCATAAATCTCATTAAATAAGTTACAAATAAAAAAACTGTGATTGTGAAACTCTATGGATCGAGATGAAACTTCATAAAAAATATGCTGTTGGCGTCATATACAGACATCCTGATCCTAATAGAGGAGCTGTTTAGTATTTTGCATGAGCTGAATGATAAAAAGCATACATACTTTGTCTGTGGTGGCTTCAATATTAATGTAATGCATTATTCCAAGGTCAAATGTGTTACAGGTTATGTCGATATGCTTCATGGTCTATCTTGTAAATTGCTTATTCATAAACCAACTAGAATAACTAAACATTCAACTACTCTTATTTATCACATTTACACTAATGATGTTAAATCCAGCATTGTTTCTGGTTATAATATTACATGATCTTTCAGATCATTCACCAATTTTTGCAATTAGTAAAAAAATAGCACCTCAGAAAATTTTAGAAAGAATTCTATATGACAGAGTGTACTTTTATTTACAGGAACATAAGTTATTATCCAAATATCAATTTGGTTTCAGGCCTAGATCTTCAACTTCATATGCAGTTGAGAATATTNACTCCAATCTTTTGAGTAATGCTGATAATGGNTTATATTCTTGCTCAATATTTCTTGATTTATCTTATCTAAAGCATTTGATACGATAAATCATAACATACTATTTNACAAATTTTATCANAACTTNGGCATTAGAGGAATCCCCTTACAATTATTTCTTAGCTTTTGTCCAATCGCAAGCAATTTGTAAAGTTGGAAAATGTGCAATCTGGTTTAGGTGACATTTCAAATGGCGTGCCTCAAGGGTCTGTTCTGGGACTGCTATTGTTTATCATGTACATTAATAATTTACCTAAATCCTCTGCATTTTATACTATCTGTATTATATACTGATGATACTTATCGTTGTCTATCTCAGCGGTCCCAAACTTTTTGGATCCTGGGCCAAATTCGCGACCTTATCCGTGTCTGCGGGCCGGACTGTTTTGTGCATTGAAAAAGCAAAACAAAAAAACACACGCATGACATTAGAAACGTTTGTACATTGCAATTTTTTTCTGTGTTTGATAACATGTTTGCAATGTGACTTCTGCAACAGCTTCTTTTGTTGAATGGTAATCGTAATATTTGGTTTCACGCTTGATGCTCCTATATTTTAATTGCTTCTACGATTTTCAAGAACCCTGCGTACCTCACCAATCAGTGACTAGACAGCAAAGACGTAGTCCAGACCTAAACTT
>JGI24159J19872_10004848_pt1 | contig 17253 bp, 12 predicted proteins | sample Ectturendosymbi4_FD_19872 | JGI IMG/M metagenome (IMG submission 19872) | reverse complement strand
TTTTAGCAATATAAAAAAATTAAAAAATAGTAATAAAAAAGTAAAAAAGTTACAAAAACTAATTAATGAGGTACAAAAGAAAAAAAGCAAAACAGAAAAAACAAAAGGTGTACTTATGTGTCGAAAAGCATAGAATGTGCACACAGAAAATACGAAAAAGTAAATATACACAAAAAATAAGCAGAGTTAAAGAATACTAGAATACACAGTATTTTGTTCTGGACAAGGGAAATGTTGCTAAAGTTCATAATTGCGAATTTTTTTCATGTAGGAGGTGTTTCTTTCATGGTCACTTATTTGGAAGCGTCGCTCATTTGCAAGTTCGATCCTCAACAACAATGAGCAGAAAAAACGTGTGAAAATTTTTTCCCAATGTTCTTATTCCGTTCAGTGCCAGAAACCACAATCAAGGTCAGTGCGAGTTGCTTTCAAACGCTGCTGCTCCGTCGCGTGTAAGCTTAAAATTGCATCATTATTTTACTTAAAAAACATAGGTTGCGATCTAAACTTGGTCCACTACCTGCAACCCGGACAATTGTTGTGTGGTCGACTTCGCCTTCGTCATTGCGAGCATGACACTGGTACTTCCCCGCGTGTGATACTGACAGGTAGCGAATTTCTAGTGTTCCGCCCTTTATGCTTATTCCATTCTGCCAATAGGACATGGTCAAAAGTTAATCAAAGCAAAAGCAAGTTTTGCTTACGCTTTTCAAGAAATAAAAGGTGTTTCAGCACAATAATAAAGATAATTATAAAAAGGCACGATTCGCTTTCGAAAAGCAAGAGAAACTCGCTAAAAGAGCTTGCGCAACACTTAAGTACTGCGTCTACCTTCGTAGTATTACACGCAATTAGTATTTCATCGTTTTAATGTGGCAGTCTTTGTGACGTCACATCCTCTTCAAAGAACTGAATGAAAGCATCTTAAAAGATAGAAAACTAATGACACGGGAAATTATGATGACCGACGAACCTCTCCGTCATCAACTCTCCAGCCATCTTTCCTCCACGTTAGTTCCGGTTCCGGTTTTCCAACCACTCGACATCGCAGCTGCAGTGATCCGTGCTCGCGACCGTCCACAATCGGAGGGGGAGTAGATTTAAAAGCTGGCGGTGCTTGAAAAGCAAAAAGATAACATTGGATGCCGAAACCAAGCTACAAATTGAGTTTTGTGATTGATATCCTGAACCTCTTATAAATGGCATGTGAAAGTATGATTAAGGAACTAGTCACGAGCAATGAAAAAACTACCAACCCTGTAGAGGGCCGAAACCAGCTGATATTTGCGGGAGCGGAACAGAATGATTGCAACTTGTTGTACCTAACAGCTAAACATTCTTTTGAAAATTTCGTGGAGGCAATTGCCCGGTTGTCTCTCTTGGTTACGAGCCTGAACCAAAACTTGACGTCATTCTTTTAAGACTCCAGTGATTAAATAGGACGTTAAAATCCACGCAGAGACCTGAAGATTTTTCAAGAGTTTTGTTATCTTCATTTCCTTGCATCAAGCATGTGCTCAGTGGGCGACGTTGAGAGGGCCAGAGTGCGAATAAATGGATTTAAGTCAAATATACACAATTTTAATGAAAATGCTTCACAGATTGGTGTACGGTAGCTTGAAAAGATGAAATCTTTAGACCTTGGTAAGACTGCAGCCATAAGAGAGTTGTAAAAGACTTTGTGGTAAAACACAAGAAGCGTGTTAAGTTTAGCTGCATGGTATTGTTGCTGTAGCAGAAAGCAGAACACCAATCGGCATGATAACTGTTAAGGCATATCTTTATTTGCACCAAGGCCACAAGGTCACGTCAAGAAATGCTTCTGCCAGAGAAGAAAAAAAGGATATTCATGCCCCCAGCTCTCCATTTCTACCGCAAATGTTCAGGAAGAACTTTCAGCAAAAAGCTCTGCATCTGCCTACAAAGACTCGCTGAATGACGCACGCATAAAACAACACCCTCCTTCCATTGCCCCCCCAGAGCGGGGTTTAGGGGCGACAGCACCAACAACAGGTGCCGAGACATCGAAAATATTTAGAGTTTTGTGGATTTTTTAGGGCTCGGCACCTATATTGTTTAGAAGTTTGCTTTGGTGTGGATTATAGTGATGAGCGGAAGAGTGTAAGTTTATAAAAAGCCTTGCTAGGCAATCGCGTTTTATGACATGAACCGCCATGTTGTTCAAGGAGGCAACCGCTGCGGNAGATTTGGTTTCGTGCATGCTCATCGATCTCTTACTTTGAAAACAATTTGTNCTGNCTAATACATACGTACTAANAAGCAAAGTTAAGCATGAAAATTTGCTGCGAAGAACCAGGGACGCTGGTGACTTTTGGCGATTGGAGCAGCCTTAACAAGGCCGTTGCCCATCCGCTGTATGCAATTGCTGGCCACTGCTGGAAAAAAGAGATTAATTTTTATTGGCCCTTCGCTGATAGTAAACCCCCTTCACTTTTTGCCAACCCCATCCACCATAACTTGAAGCGCCCGCATTGAAGCAGGTGTCATGTGCAAGCACTTTTAGCCCTGGCTAATTTTAACACGCAAACTTGTCTTAGACAAGCAAAAAACAAAGGCTATGCAGGAGGTTGCATAATATTAATAAGCATGAAGGTTTATGAACCAGAACGCAGATAAGAAAGCAATGAACTTCCATCAGCAGATTGTTTAATCCCAAGACGCAATTTGCTGGCGCGGTATTATTATCCTGCTGATGAAACCCTGTATAGGTTTTCCGATTGCTTAAGCGTCTTTGAAAGAATACACCTCGTGTGCTATTGCATTTCCGCTTTGATTGATAGGAACGTTCAAGTATGTTTAACCCATCTTGCGAGAAGCGAAACGTAACAAGGCTATAGGTATAACACACTGGAGTAGGTTAGCTGTTGCTCCTTATTACGTCATAGAACATCTGGTAGATTATTTTACACACAAAATTAAAATCATAATTTTTCGACAATGCTATCTGAGTCAAAACTCTACTTTCCTAGCTTAACTTATGCTAATCTTGAGTTTTGTGAAAGTCATCTGGGTTGACTGCTAAAAACGCTCTACTGAAAGGTTCTGTGCGCATTATGACGTATCTATGACGTATGACGCTTTATGGCACGTTAACGTTTGCAAAAAGCGTTTGGAAATTAAAGCATAATTGTTTTGCTGATCTGCACAAAGCTCGGAACATGCGCCATGCATCTGTTCGTGGCCATGTCTGTGCGAGTGACAGTCAATCTTGTCAACCCAACGATGCTGGTGGTAGATCGATGATGACTTCGCAGATTACATGCGCACAGCAAAGTATGAGCCTAAAACATGCTAAACGTACATGTTAGAAAGTGTGCAACCTCTCTACACACTTATTTTCAAGTCGAATTGATCGTTGCTACTGGTCCATGCAGTGCAAATTTTTGCTAGTTTTGCAACATTTGTTTTGTGTCTCAATCACTTGATTGTTGACTGTTTGTATGAATCGTTAAAGCGCCGGTGACTAGTTTTAGCAATGCACCTGTATCACAATCGAAACAAGGGATCTATCAGTGAATTGCACTAACGTTCTGGGGGTGGAATCCCAGACCTATCAACCTAGAGACGAACCAACCCAAATGTCTTGTCAAAGTTGTCATTTTTACTGGGTGAAATTTTTCCTCTTCTTTTTGTCGGATCGCCATCCATGAATAAACTTAGCAAGATCGTGGAGCGGTAAACGTCTATTCGGATCCAGTAAAAAAATTCTCTAGATTATGGATTTTAGCGGCGTTTTTGTTTCCAAGTAGTGAAACGAGCAAAAATGCTGAACAAAGCAAACAATTTTTTTTCAATGTTAAATGTTACAAACGTAAATTTCAAAAATCCGAAGTAAACAGGACTTAATTTAGAAACGAGAGGCAACATTGCAAGTCCACAACGAACCCGCGAAAATTATTTTTCAAGTGGAACCAAGAACCATATCAAGCCTCTTAAGAAACTTTTACGGGCATCAATTATGCAAGGCTCGTCATGTCAGCGCGTACATCTTTCATGAGCCTCGTTGCAGTCCATTTAGCTGCTGAAAAGTCGAAGTTTTATCCCTCCCAACTGCATGAAGGTACTTCGCGAGCGTGTTTCACACAACATTCTTGTCATTGTTTTCCGCGAAGTGTCATTGTTTTCCACGAAATCTCATTGTTTTCCACGAATTTGTCACTGTTTTCCGCAATATATCACTGTTTTCCGCATGTTGTTACGCAAAGGGAGATCTGCGGACTGCTTCGCTTGCCAATGACGTTTACAATCTCCAACAAATTGTAAAGCAAGCAACATTACAGCCACTTTCATCATGTCACGAAGGCACCGAAGTAACGCAGACAACGTAGCAGCTGACGCTGATGGCTCAACGCAGTGCAACACTGCAACAGCCTGTGGTCACTTGGGGCTACCTGTTGCACATTCCAAGTGTATTGAAATTTACCTACAAGGCAATACACGCGCTTCACCAAAACGCGGAGCATCTCCTGGTCCGCATCACAAACTATGGCTGGTATTCGCTCAAAGCCCAAAGTTGAAGGTGGAGCTTTCACTAGCACTCACAGCAGGCCGAATGAAAGCGCATCTCTGTCTGTATTCTTGCCTGTGACCCTAATTTAGGCCCTGCAAGCTGAATGCAAAACTTTAGAAAAAGTTGAAAGGCACACTATATCGCCTTGAATCTCGCAAAAATTTGAACAAAAAAAATTTTTGTGTGATCTTCCTGTAAACATCAGTTTCCGCACGCCAGCAGCAAACTTACTTGGACTGTTAATCTAATTTGTACTTACTCGTGTTTGCACTCGCAAGCATTAGAATCGCCGCAATGATAGGCCACTGGCGGTTGAAATCCATATCAGAGCAATTTGCCAAACAAGCTAAACATCGTCTAATTTCGTACCACGTTTCCCTGACGAGCCATTAACAGTGAAAATCAAAGACAGTACTTTAACTACAACGTTAAGAAAACGAACTATTTCTTGAAATAAAGTCATTCCCTCAAAAGAACAAAGAGAAAAATCACAAAATTTTAAACATGAATAACTGGCTTTTCGTCCACATCATAAGTTTACGACATGAAACATGGATCGAAATTTGCTTTTGCAAAAGATTTGTTGATTACGAGAAAATTTGTAATCTTATCACTCACTTTTTGTTAGTTTCATTACTGCAAATTTTCCTTTNAAAACCGTAACTTTTCTACTATTTTGAAATATCGATTGCAGAAAACTAGCATAGCAATACCGTAGTATGTGGATCAGTAGTACTGCCATAGAAATGAGGCAGTTGAACGCCTCAACCAGGAAAAAAAGAAAATCGGAACAAGGACTAAATTCAAAGCTTTACAGTGTTTGAAACATGAATGTCTCGTTACTTTCTAGTTTGATCGCATACAGCTGCAAACCGACGAAGTGCTTGTCGAAGGCCCAGTTTAGAAGATGCAGGCAACGCCAGACTGGCCCAGACGATTAATTTTGAATGTGGTTGATTCTGACGGTTCATTTCGAATAGCAACACCCACGTCGTACTCTCAAAAAACACTCAACGTTTTTCTCGAGGGTCGCAGTTGTATGCCTTTTCGAAATCTACAAAACAAGTGTGGACATTTTTGGCGTAATACCAAAATTTCTCGAAAATTTGCTGGAGAGTGAAAATTTGTTCTGTAGTGCTAAGGCCAGGATGAAATCCACACCAGGTATTCTCCAGCTTAGGTCTAATCACCTCGTGGAATCATTTTTCAAGGTATTTGGCACACACATTCGGAGGAGGTTTACGGAGGGAAACGTCCCGGCAGTTAGCGCATTGCTTCGCATCGTCCTTCATTTCGCGTGGAAATTATTACCACAGTTTGCCAGACCTTCGGTGCCCTTTCACGTACTTGGACAAACCTATGTGTTTGGAAGAAAACGTTCATGATCAAAAGTGCGTTTTTGCGACAGTTGCAGCAGAAGCCTTCCATTGTTGCGTCACCGTGTTGACCGATCGCACATTTCCATATCACCAACGACGTTTCAAAAGTGTGAATTTAAGTCACACAAATATATCATGGATACTTTCACTTTAGCCCTTCGCAGGACATCACAAGTTTCCTCCAATACTTCCGGACACTGCGGGGTTTAGATTAAGTCATGTAAGTGAATCAGATACGAAGCGTAGCCTATCAATTCAACATGCACACTCTTTCTCTCAGCCGCTGACCCATTCATCAAAGCAGTCTTCCAGCTTGGGCGTACGAGTATCTCCACCCTAGCTTGGGCAGACTGCATTGCCTCAAAACTGGAGAAGTGCTACAGCTTGGATGAAAACTGCACAAGAGTTTTCATCCATCGTCCAGCACTGCAGTGTTAGCACCACGTCGCTCAGTAGAACGGAAACCAACTCAGGCCAGGCAATTTTGTTTGGCTTCTTCAACCAGTTCATGTTCTTTCCCCACAGAGTGAAAGTGATGTTCCATCTTGCAATGTCCAGCTTATGGTTAACTTGGCTTTTAAGCGTAGCTTTCACGTGACCCAGTGCAGAAGCACTACGCGTGGCCCCCATCCGTCTCTCCAGCCGCTTATTAAAGTAGTGTCGTCACATGTGGTGGATGGGGTGACTGGAGCGAATTTTTCGATGGGCTTCTCTGCTTAAAGTCCGTACGCAGTGTTTGGTCACGCGCAAGACGACCGATGTGCGATAGTATTGATCGTTTTCGAAGATTTCATGAAGTTACTGACCAAATTATACCGTTGGGCGCGCTGTTTGAGGATCAACGTTTGCGGAAACTGGGGGTGCCGCAAGTGAAAGCGTTGTCGCGGGAAGATTTGGTGTACAGAAGAAGACTTGCATTAATTCTGTTACATGAGCAGGCATGAGGCAGTCACTGCACCTGAAAAGTAGAGGCAATGTGTTGCAATATCACTGATATTTTCTTAATGGAATAAGGCTGACGATATTGTGTTCCTTTCTGGCTCACAANCNCGTTAGTTAAACCCTTTTCCACAAATTTTCATCACTTTTCGACCTTAACTGCACCACTAACGCGTGGTTGNTTAATCTAAACAGGCTGGTAACTTTCTAACCACTGATACGTAGAATTACTTGGGNCATCCACTTCAGCTATAACAAAACGTGATCTTTGTTGTGGATCCAGCTGGTNATCGCTTGAAGCTAGCTGAGCTTCCTGCCTCTAAGCTCCACATATTTATACCGAGAATCTTTCTCTGGCTAAGCTGCCACTGCTACAACCTTGCATGTACAAGCAAGGATTCCTGATTTTTTCATTCTGTTGTTTAACCCTTCGTACTTTCGCCATCTTCCCTGCTACCATCGCTTCTCTTCGAGCGCTCGCTGATTTCCCACGAGATGGCGCATGGTATTCCTGCAGATCCTTACACATTGCTGGTGATTTATCTGTTGCTTGAAGCTAAACAAGCTCGGAAACGGCGTCCAGGGTGAATGGCATAAGCACAAGAAAAACGCTTCCATCTTTGACTGAACTTTAAAAGCAACAAACGCTTAAAGTGTGCTGCAGCAATGCGTTTTGCCAGACCAATGGTTTGTTGGATAAATCTGATCGAATCGCTAAACCACAAACAAATACAGGCAAGAATTAAGGAACCAATGTGACTTCATGCTTTATAACTAGGAGTAACCAGAAGTTTGCCATTGTGATTTTCACCAGGTCAAAATCGCAAAGTCACTTCGCGCGACTAAAAGTGACTTGAATTCCGCTTCCGCAGCTTCGCAGCAGTGGCTGACCAAAATGTATTTGTAAGTTATATATGGTTTGCTAAGTAAATTTGCCTCAAGTAATCTCGTTACATTTTTCGTTGGAAAAGTTCAATGTGAGAAACAAGCTGAGGCGTGTTTTCTCGAATTGTATGGAGGAACAGGTACAATAACGTCGTTCGTGACTGGCGAAACATTTTTCTACAATATCGACATGCTTGTTGTCAAACAAACGTTACATTTGTAAATATTACAGGATATGTTTAAAATAAATTATTATCTTTTGCAATGTTTCTTTTTCTTGCAATATTCTTTGCTTTGAAGAGCTTGAAGAGCAACAGTATTTACTCAAAATTTTAGCGGAACAAAGATACTTGGAAACGTAAGGGTTTTCGCCATGCTATGTTTTATTTTTGACAAATTTCTCTAGTTTATCAAGTGATTGCTTTATTGGAAGCTCCACTCCTTCGTAAAAACACTGCCAGAGCTTTGCCGAAGCGTAGAACCTGAAAGTGTTTGACTGCTCAATTCTGGCAGCATCGCTCAGAACAAAGAGTCGCTTTTCACCTGGCCTGGTCGCAATCGATGTCCAATACACGGGATATTTTCTCGCTGTATTGTTAGCGCGCCCGCCCGCTATTAGTCGCAAACCTGGCGATAATATATCGCAAGTCACCTGCGGTCGCTCTTCACTGAATGGAAGCAGCTTTGACAGGGCTTCTGAAAAAGAACCTTTCAAACCAGCTGCCACTCACTGCCTTTCTTGATGTTGCTTCTGTCTCATCTTCGGCTCTAATGCCTCGTAAATGCAATCGTGCTGGACTGCAGGTCACACAGGCAATCCTGTCACTCATCTTTCTCAAGAGCGTAACTTCAGTTAAACTTCTCTGATATTCCTTGATCTCCAACATACGCAACGCCCCAAGAAACAAACCATCTAACTGCTGGGCCATAAAATGACAGGTTTTGTCGCCATGTACCCACAGGCTGGGTGAACTCAACCAATCGGGTCAACACCCGCTCGCTTTCCCTGGAGCAATTTTCCACAATCCGGTTTAAGGGCAAAATACCGGGCGGTCTTCCCCAAACAAACCAAATTCCGTAGCTGCTATCGACGACTAGACATTTTCGCCCCTACCTTTGGATCGTCAAACAACGCTCGACAAGAAGCCTAGAGCCTGGTGCGCATCGATCCGCCGGCTCTCGCGACAGTAGAGAAATAATCCTCGAAGAAAATCGCAAAGCGCAAGATGATGAAAAGTGCTCCGACCTCGTGATCGCTAAATCGTCTTAAACCTTCCCGGGCTGTCGAATGCAGCTGCCCAGCTTCGTCACAACAGACGCACGGTCTATGATGCATTTCGACGAAGTCCGAAATCGAAGTTCAAAACTTCGTTTCGACAGATTGCTTAGTTATTTTTCCTGAACAAGTTGGTCATGCCGTCTTGCTCGAGGCCATATTACAGAGGATGTTTCCATTGGAAACTCAACTAGCTTGTCACCTTTAAAGCAGGACGGAGTGCTTGTTTTAGGAAATCGCAAACATGCTTGAAACTGCAGTAGTGTAGGTATTCATCACACTGTGATTGCTCATTTCCTACCAACAAGTTGTTTTCAAAACAACTAATAACAAGAAATAAAACGGATAATGGCGGCCATCTTTCCCATCTGTTAAATATCAAGTTTTGAGTCAGAAATTCCCAGTTTTGTGATCACATAAAGCTTGACTTTCAGAACTCATATGGCAAACAATCAAAACAAAACTCACTTCATTTTATATTTTATCACGCTGTGCAATCGCTGCTTTGAACAACATTAGTCTTAGAAGCTAGTGTTCAAATGACTGCATTTATTCACAATTTAGGCTACGGCAATCGTTGCAGAAAGACAGCATACCAACTTGTTTTTGCACACTTTACTTAAAAGACCTGCGACTAGAATTGTAAACCTTGAAAACTGTGAGCTCTGCCGTTTTACCGAGCCAAGCACAAGCACAATGTTCCTTTAATTCAAATATCAACCTTCCTGCCAATATTTTTGCATTTATACATAAAGCATGGCACGCGCAAAGTTTTTCAATGCGTGCAGTAAACTACTATAAAGAACTTATTAAAGCACCAAGCGTTACATCCAGGTTAAAAGCCCATCTACGCCGTCAACACACATGCTGCGTGTACCCCTCTCTCAGTTTCTTTTCTGCTAAACACCTGACATTCTTCTGCGCAATTCCTTCTCTGCTGCTATTGTGCAAAGCGGTGAGACAAACATCGTCACTGATATGTTTGTGGCAAACTCTTGCCTTCACATTGCAACACAATAGCATAATGAAAGCAGTTGAGGCCCAAGCCAAACAACCTCTCTGCTCGCAACTGGCACCTTCGCAAAAACAAGAGAAGCTTGCCGCTCACCCAATGCGGTTAGTCAGGGCTACATAAACTCCCGTGCCTGTCCACATTGAAACAAGCTCACATCATCACGCACCAACAGCAGCGCTAATCGCCAACAAGACCCATCTGATAAAGTCCTGCCACCGACCCAGCACGCCGATAAACTCAATTTGCTTGATAACGCTTGAAAAGAACCGGAGAATAAAACAAAACGCGGATCCAGTTTCGCCCGCGTTTTTATCGGCAGCACGTCCGGAATCGCAATTTTGCTAATAGAAAGGACAAGAGCGACGGGCATCAGAATAATTAAGTCCGAACGTGTAACAGAGCTCATGCGTTTCGAGCGCTTTAGCGCAAACACGAAGTGGATAAGGAGGCCGCTGCCGCTTTCTAAAGACCGCTCCACTCTCACCGTCACTCTCCAAGCCCAATGAATAAAGTTAGAACAACAGATTGAATGCGTACTTGGAAGCGGATAGGCCTCTTTGCTTTTAACCGCGGTTAACACAGTCGCTGATGTGAGCGGCCGGTTTTATTTCAAATACAAAAGGTTGCGTACTAGCTACCAGGCATTTGCCATTTAGTGACAAGGGTTTTAAACCGTGAACCGACTGATCGCAAAATCAGTGAAGTGGTCGAATCAGCTTTACGACGCTCATGATTACAAGAAGCTTGTTCTCTGAGCTTCGTAGTCATTCAANATCTTCTACAGCTTCTGCGTAATTTACAGGCACGTTTGTTTTCTCTTTNAAAATGNCTCTCTGCGAACATCCCACACTCTGCTCCAAGAACGTGTGCCGACTTTTTATCGAAGATTTTTAAGACTTTTTTGTCGAAGATTCTACAATCAGCCCAGCAAAGAAAAAACTTTGAAAGGAAGAAAATGTGGTCTATTAGCAAACAAAATTTGAGTTGAAAAATCTACATTCAAATTTACAGTAGAAAAACTGTTTCTGATACAAATAATGCGGTATTAGAATGAGACCGTGCAATATGAACGAAGCGGTATTCACCACTCTACTGTAACAAGCAGCTTCGAGTAACTTTTTTTCGTTTTGTGATATCACTTAAGCTTTCCCCAACCTCAAATCGTTACTAACTTCATATATGGAAGCCAGGCGGTCATATGACATCATCTGTTGAATGTTTAAAACCAAAGCTGGAAATTTCCCCCAGTGAATTATGCACTGACCGGTTGACAACGCTGAATCGTGCGTTGGTGGGGTTCATTATAGCGCACAAAATTTCCGAAACTCCTTGCCGGCTTTGCAAGCCATCGTCGTCGGAAGTTGGGCATTTGTTCGGTCACAGACCGAAATGTTTTTGAAATGACCGAAAAAAATTATGTCATTTCGGTCAGACTGTCTGAAAATATAGGCTAATGAACACTGTTATGGCGAGTTTTAATAAACAGTGAGGCAAACGACCAAAATGTCTTAGTAAAAAATGACCGAAATGTATCAGCGAAAAAAAACAGGTCGGACAACATGCCTTTTTGCGTCACTGTGCAATCCAACGGCCTTGTGCGTCATAGGTTTCGGTCGCCACATTGAAAGCACTTTTGTTGTTTTTTGAGAAAAATACGGAAACTCACTCTGCGACGCTGCTTTCCTAGCATTTAAGTGCTAATGCTGTTTGCGCAGGCTTCGACTGAACAGTCACTTGAGCTGTCGTCACTGAACGCCGAACCCCTTTCGAGGCGGTGGTGAAACAAACGCAGCCCTGTTTAACTTTGCTTCCTGCACTCTATGTCCAGCGGTCAGATTCTCTGGTGAGGAAATCACCAAAACCTGCTCGTTCTTTGCTCGTGGAGCTGCTCGTTCTTTCTCACTTGCTCAGACATTGTCTTGCGATTAACTTGAATATTGTTTGTTTTTTGACATGTTGCCGAATTGTTTTGTGGCGTTTTGTCTAATGGCCAAATTTCTTTATTTACCTGTTGGTCTCTGGCGTTGTCGCTCACAAAAAAAGAACAAACATGCGGCTCATCCAAAGCCGACTTTTAGTTTTGCCACAAAACTCAGTTGATATATGTTGATGATACGTGATCAGAAACATTAGTTAGACTTGTGACTTTTTTCAGTCAGAGCATTCTTTATCACTTCTCAATCAATTTGAAAATTCCAATTAAGTATGAGTTGTTGCACGCAACAACGTCGCCTCGAATTCCATGACTTTTTGCTGTTTTTGGCTTGGCTCACCACGCCACCATGTGCCCCAGTTAATGTTGAAGGCAGCAAAATGAGTATTTCTGTAAGTACAGCGGCCAAGTCGTTTGCCCGAACCCACGGAATATTAAGAGCAGAAGATGCATATAGTTTGACAATCACGCAAATTAAGAAGCAAAATTCACTTTTGCCTTGAGAACGTTCTGGAAAATACAGTTGGTGCGACTGCTAGATGATCCATTTTGGTGTAAAAGTTGCAAACGTCACGAAAGAAGAACTTTTAAAACACCAGTATGATAAGGCCGTTTAAGGAGCAGGCAGAGAAAGCAATAAGTGTTAAAATTTCATAGAGACATTACGTAAAAATTATCTAATCACCTACAGATCATCTTGCACTTGTATTTCAAGGTAGCTGGCAGGTCAAGTCAAACACACGCACAATATTTGATCGGACTGTACCAAAGTCATAAAAACTGGCAACGGGATCATTCTGGCCAACTCTAGGAATATGAACTGAAGCGAAAGGACAATGACAAATCGAATAGACGTGTGCTAGAATGCGAATCAGAAGCTTTTTCTTTGGTATCATCCTTGACAGCGAAAAAGTCATTTATTTCCTGTAATAACCAATTAACAAGTTCAAAAACAATTAATAAGTAATGGCCAATTAAGTAGCCAAAAAATTTGTTGGCGAATAATCAAGGAAGTAAATACAAGAGCATTTATAGTATAAGGCAAAAGTTTTGCACAGCTCTCAACAGATCTGTTAATTATGGTAAACACTACGCACAAACGAAATGCTAGAGTGGGATTTGGTCTCTTTGTGTAACAGCACGTCCTGTATAATATTACGCACTTTCCAGAATATTATTGTGATTATTGCTCGCAACTTTGTTGCACTAGCTTATGGTCACCTTATGCTGCATTACTGTATTTGTTTTAGCAAAGTACTGCTTTCTGAATTGCAAGGTTATTTCAGATTATTCGGTAATATCTGATTTTTTGTTTGCTACAATGTTCAGTAGCAGTAAAGCGCACTGTTTTCAGATAACGCTTTTACAGATGAAAATCGGTACTGATTAGTGTAGGCATGTAGAGAACTAGATTTGTGACTGTTCATGTTAGTATTCAACATTTCAACTCAACCATGAACCACCTGCAATGTTTGATTTCAAAGTAAAAAATTGAGCAAACTGAACGTTTTCTATCATGGTTTGTTCTTTCACAAGAACTTCTGTAAACCAACAAGCCCTTGATGATTTTAAATTTCTTGGTCTTTTTCTACAGCCATTACTTCGTCACTTTTCGAACACTGAGTTTTTGGTTTGACAACCCATCGTATTCGATTCACCCCCTGCGGATAAGCGTCTTGCTCTTCTAAAATATCAACTAACCCGGTTAAGTCGCAATCTGAGCTACTGTGAATTGAACATTTTGAAAGTGCAACCTATCCTTTACTGCGCTTAAACTTCGTCATCCAGTTATTATTTAGATTGTCTGTCACAACCTCTGATGGGAAAGTTTTAGTTTCATGCAGAAGCCAACACAGCTGCTAAACTTAGCACTTGCCTAACAGCAGTGATGTGGTCGAATCACATTTTCTGAACCGCGATTCGAGTCGCAAAGCTCTCAGTTCAAATCATATCCATTTCATTTGAAATTTTTTGTTCAAATCCAGTCATTAAATTTGTTTATGTTAAGTTTGAGTCACTTTGAGTCACGATAGCTTTGCACTCACTTCGAGTCCACTGATTGTCAGTTTCAGCCAATCTCGAGTCACATGAAACCCGATATGTCCAACATTTTTTACTATGAGTTGAAATTGTAGTATTCACAGCATCGCTCGAGCAGAGTCACGAGTCAAAAAATTGACTTGAATTGAGTTTATAAAAATCAATCACAATCGAATCAAGTCATTTGGAAAAAAAGGTGATTCGAGTCAATGAAGGTCGTTACATATGGGTCGAGTCAAGTCAACTCATTGACTAGCGTCACGCATTCACTACTTCATAGCATCAAAAGCACGTCATGTGTCTTTTTCTCTTTTCACCAAAAAATGCCAGCAAGCGGTTTTTGGAGTCGAATCATAGACGTAAACGGGCCTCATTTTGAAACCCAAGCGCGGCCCGACATTTATTTTTGAAGCTCGATTCAGGCCCGAAAGCCAAATTTACCGAGTGAGTCAAGATATGCGCAACTATACGCAGGGTATTGGGGGCGTAGCAAAGTAAACATGACTAAATAATTCACAATTATTCATTTTTTATTGAAAATTTAATCAACTCGATTGCTTCGACAGGAAGTGGCGACTGTAGGCATATGGTTTATCACACCCAAAGTAGCCACTACCTTGACCAAGACATTGTCCTGAACAAGCACAAATTTAGCTTGCTAGTCAACAACACTATTGTGGAATGTAATGTTTCTCAAGAAAAAAAGAAACTGTCGAGAAACCATCCACGATGGCGCATAGGCACAAGGCATAAACGAAATTATCTACAATAGCACTATAGTCATGAAAAAACGTTTTGTAGACCTGAACAAGCTTATTAGTTGTCTTAATAATGTATTTACATAATTACATTGGCTAAAGTTGATCAATAACCCCATTTCTTTTAAACATTTCACCAAGTGGATTTGAGCATTTTTGTTGCGTAATTCTTTACTAAAGAGTACTGTAGAAAAAGCTGTTGCGATTATCCCTAAAGCTCTGGAACTGCAACTAGCATCTCTAAAATCTGCAGTCAGGTCATCCTATGAAATGGATGAAACTTTTCCATATCCCGTATCCTGCAAAAGCGTCCATTCCGTTACATAGTCAAAGTCTTCCATTCTACTCTTCATACATTTGTTTTATAGTTAACAACTAGCAAGTTGCCGATCTCCTCGACTTTTAATGAACCAAGGGTCTCCTCACGTTTATCGTCACGAAGCCACGAACCCTCTGTGGCGTCAAAAATTTAAAAAGTCTTTACAAATCACCAGGTTTGGTAAACCTACTCTGATTTTGTTTATTGAAGCGCTAAACGTTTCGTGTTTCGTACAGCAGCAAGTAACTGTAATTTCAAAACAATTACTCATACGCATTTATAGACAACCCGCCGTACAAAGGTTGCAGTTGCGCTTCTTTGTCAATCAGCTAAATCCTACCCAAGGAAAAAAGCAATTTATCAATCACCAAATAAGCAAACAATTACAATTTCTTTACGACAGCAGTGGCATTCAACAATTATTAATAGCAGTAAACAGTATTAAATGCAAAGAGCTAATATTATGAACTCGCTTGAATTAAAGTTCTAATAGCAACTTCATGATAACAGTACTACAGGTTTGACCTCAACAGTAAGAAAAAACTTAGCCAGGTAACTTTTAACCAGACAAGTAAGTTTTTGGCACAACTATCTAAGCTGCTAAAGTTAAATGTTACACAAGGTCACTAAATGAAAAACTTCCTTCAAGCTAACTAGTCACTAGAGTAGGAGACTATTATGGTAAAATCTCATGTACATTCCGCTCCGCACATAAGAGGCAGTAGCAAGTTTTGCTGATACTTCTGGACAAAAATATTCGTTTGTAATTCGCACCCAGATTTTTGCAGCAGTGTCCAAACACACTCATGGTTGAAATCAAAATATCTGTCATTTTAGCACTTCAATCGAAATCATAATCCTTGCCTGGTGCTAAATCTAACGAAATCGTTTCTTGAAACAACGATTCAAGAATCGTGTAAGTGATTATTGATTTTTTCAACGCAGCTTCATCCCGTGCTGGATCGCGTACGTGATAATTTCCTCACCACTGTCACCTTCTCAAAAAGCGGGTGAGACTAAAGCTGAACAGAGGATAAAAGAACGCAGCTGTGTTTGCATTTCTAGAATTAGATGAAGAAAATCACACACACTTCAGTCACAGAAATCACCGCGGCGAGCACAACAAAACTACGTCACGAACGAAAAAAATGTTTACTCTAAATAATATTTAAAAAATTGTGCATGCTGGCCCGAAATCGTCCTGAAACATTGTGACCACTTTTAGCCCGAACCAGGCCCGACCCGAAAAAGCGGGCTCGACTTCCATCTCTGAGTCGAATTGCAGGCACGAATCGGTGCTTTAGTTGTAGTTGGCTTGACGCGCAGTTTGAAGTTGACTGTGATTTGCGCATTAGTTTCTGGTCCATGGCAAAAAGTAGCAATGCTAAGCGCATCTTTTTTCTCTTAGGATACAATCCATTGATACAACCTTCACATCGGGACTCTGAATAGTTGAATCCAATTCTTATCTGAGACGTTAGATCTTCTGATATCTGCTTAAATCGTGAAACAGGGTAGTGAAGCTGCAATTTATGTTTTCGACAATCGCTCATCTGTTGAATATATTGACACTCATATTTTGCCGAATCTTAACACTGTTCTTAGCGAAACGCGAGTTGTGGAGATTCGACTTGATGATTGATTCAACTCGAAATTGATCCAACGAGTTGTAGTAAACCAATGTTGTACGAGCAGATAATTATTTCAGTTAAATCCTGTTTTCTGCATTAAATCTTCGTTGAGACGTTTTTACGAGTAAACCATTTTTCTACGCATTGCCATTTCCCCAGTCTTCAATGGTGGAGTTACCAAAGCCTTTCGAGACTTCTCATCTTAACTATTTCATATCTTTTAGCTTTTCAGAAAAAAAAACTTTTTGCATTTTATTGCCTTTACGTCACGACTGCAACTACATCTTTCCTAATTTCTGTCATTTGATGGCTGAAAAACATTTCACTAAAATTAACACCTTCACAAGGTTACTTCATTACAGTAGTAGTGCTCTCACACTCACAAACAGCCTAAAAATATCTTGTGCCCTTTTAATTCAAAGCGATTGGAAGAGTATTGGTTGTATTTCCACCACAGTGACCATACATCAAGCGAATCAGTCGCAATAATTTATTTGCACAAGGAAACTAGTTTCGTGTTCGACACATCTTCAGTCCTTATTCAAAT
>JGI24159J19872_10004847_pt1 | contig 17254 bp, 11 predicted proteins | sample Ectturendosymbi4_FD_19872 | JGI IMG/M metagenome (IMG submission 19872) | reverse complement strand
ACGCATTGGACAAATTTCATTCCTCACCACCAAAAAGAAATCTTTTGTTTGGATTACTTGACCGGGCTTATAAAATCGCCAGCACATATAATGCCATACACATTGAATTCTTGAACATTGAAAGCATGCTGATCAGAAATGGATATCCCAAAGCATACATTGATCGCTACATCATGAAATATCTGAACAAGAAACATGAAATCTCCGTTAATTCGTTCACGATAACACAGCCAATGATAACAACCATCAACACGTGTCTCCCCTACCTCGGGGAAATTTCCTATGAAGTCCGCCGAGAAATGCAAAGACTTGTCCACCGCTATGCCATCACGCCCTCTCAGTTTCGTTTCATACATGAAAACTAGTAAGTTGAAAAAATCTTTTACATATAAAGACAAACAGAATCATCTTCGTCGCTCATGTTTTGTCTGCAAACTAACATGCACGTGTGGGTCAAATTACATTGGACAGACTCGCTGGAATTTAACAACCAGAATCAACGAATACAAATTTGATCAACGTTCTGAAGTTTGCAAACATCTGTTGGGCAATCCCACGCACCGCTTTAACTTCAAGCAACCGGAAATATTGGGAAGCATCGTCGGTCAGAAGGAACTTCACCTACTCGAGTCTCTTCTGATACAGCAATTCCAGCCAGATCTCAACGTCGAGGGTTCATCAATTCCCCTGCTGCTTTTTAACACAATATGTTCTATATGAAGCAACACAGTACGATTGCCCTAAATTGCATCCTTATTTTTTCCTTTAACTGTCGCATTTCATTTATTCCTGATGATCGCTTACGCATAAGCCGAAACGTCGAATAAAACAATGTTTTCGATTTTTGTGGCTGTTTTATTTGTCATAAAAATCTCCATCAACTCCGTGCATAGTTTATCAAACGAAGATGTTAATCCTGTTTAGAGAGAGGCCCTTGAAATAGGGTTAAAACCTCGTTTTTCACTACAGGTGGACGAAATTCACTAGGAGCAGTCAAATAAAATGAGTTGTTTTTATTTTTATTCACACAGGGTGTTGTACAATCTTCATGTGCAGGAAGATGGACTTTCATTGAATTTTGTTACGTGCCGTGTCTTGCCGTTTTCTGTGTTGTTGTTGCTACATGTGTATAGCCCAACTTAATTTCCCCATCTGAAAAAGGCTGCACGATCTGTGGCAGAGAATTCAGATTCAGACAAAGCCAAAACATTGCCTTGAAAATTAATGGACATTGGGTGTCTTTGTTGAGCAAGGAAAACCCGCCATTCTTGGCACAGTTGACATTCCCTCTCTAAAAATTTTTCTTTGGATAACTAGTGTGCCTCAGCATAAGGTATCATCTCATTGCGTCTGCTTCCACGTCTTTGCACAGTTCTGAAACCATTCCATGCTTCTTTGAATGTGAACGGATAAAGTTCTCAATTTTTTGACATCATCAAATGCAATCTCCAGACGTGACCTCTGGTCATTTTGTTGAATTACCCTCTCAACCACAAATTCTCGATGAATCATTTCGTGTGTTGAAACCGAGGTTTTCTTTGCTGAGACAATTCGGTAATTTTTCCAAAATAGCTTAAAAACTTTTTTCTCATTTTAGGACATTTTGTATGACTGAGAAAGGGATTATGACCAAATTGACTTAATTTTGTTCTTTTTGCTACTCATGTTGTTATTTCGTAGCATTTGCCACCAGGTTTCAAATCAAACAGATAAATTAGCTCTTCTGGCGAATATTTTATTAGTAGCGGACGTTTCGCCTACCTATTCAAGCGGGCTTCTCAGGGCAGAGTTTATTAACCACACATAACATGCATCTTACTAATAACAAGAAACAATGAGCAATATGACATATAAAGACGAAAAACGCAAAACTGACCATCACGTCATAGGAGTGGGTGACAGCATGTCACAGAAAAAAATGTAGAAGTATACAATGAAAAACACTGGGAGATGATGAAATATAGCAACAAAGTAAATAGAGTAAAACGTACATAAAAAAGCGCAAAAACGGTGATATAGCGTGAAAGTATGGGTTGAAAGAGAGAACAAATATATAAAGTGTAAAAAGAGCGAACAAATATATTGTAAAACTTGCGTGGTGAGAGTTGGCACATTTACAGACACAAAGGCGGTCAATAAAATGCAAGCTCAAGGAAGTCCGGTAACTGATAAGCTTCGCTCATGTTTCAAAACATTGTAATAGATAGCCGGAAAGTTTGCGCTTTTATCATTCACAGTGTTAGTTTTTAAATTAAAATACAAAGATGCTAAAAAATGCTTTTATGATAATCATTTACGTGATGTAGAACATGGGCGTAATTCCGATTGAAAGCATGGCCACTTTGAGCTGCATGTCACTTTTGCGTTTTTGTCTTTATACGTCATACTGCTCATTGTTTCTTGTTATTAGTAAGTTGTATGTTATATATGGTTAAAAACATTGCCCTGAGGAAGCCCGCTTGAATAGGTGGGCGAAACGTCGGCTACTAATAAAATAATCGCCAGAAGAGCTAATTTATCTGTTTGACTCAATTTTTTTCAGTCATTCAAAAAAAATTCGGTCTGTGACCGAAAAATCACCGAAATAAAACGGATTTAAACATAGTCAAGGGTAATGTTTCTGATTTTTCGGACAACTCCCTGAGTAGTACTTTGCATGGCTGCTGCTTTGTTGGTAGCAACTGACTTATACTTCATCCAATCAAAACCATGTTTTTCAATGAACTGATTCACTTTTGGCGAAGATGGCTTGAGGAGTTGGGCTAACTCCAACTTTAAGACAGCACAACTCGACTATGATTTTTTGTTTCCTGATTGGCAAACCTACAACACAAAGTCAACTGAACCTCGTCTGAAACATCTGTTGTTTCTTCTAGCTGAATACCAAACTACTGAGCTTTCTTCAGCTTGTCAAAAAGTTGTTTCAACAAATCTTCTGAAATATGAAGACATCTTAATAGTGGAATTTTTCTTACTTTGTAAACGGATTTTTCCTCCATGCAGAACGTCAGTGGTAATTTTAGGACAGGGAAGAACTACAGACTCCAACTCGGTTTACAGACGTTTTCTTTTCATAAGGATTTGAGCCATTTTCAGGGAAGCAAGTATCAAATCGATATTTGTTTTTTTTACCACACGATTCTCAAACGACGAAAGTTGCCGCCAATGACTTTCTATAGATGCTTCAAAGTATGTCTTTGGCATATTTTGATGTGTAGAATGCTGTGAATCCACACGTTTTTAGATGTCCTGGAGCCAAATTACTTTTACCAAATACGGTTATACAAAACAGGCAATACCCTGAAGGATACCTATACAACATTTCTTCTTTTGTGCGACAGAACAAATACAAAATGCGGGTATCGCTCCATTTGTTCTTTTTAACAATGCAAGCCTTTTTCTCTTGAATGACTTTCTTTACAGTATAAAATGTACACTGCTGACTCTCCACGTAACTACCGGAAAAGTGGGTTGCGTTGCACTCAGCATGTGACTTGCTGACATCTTTACACTCACTTGATTCACTGAAGTATTTCCATTGATAGTTGCTATGCTCTTTTTCACAACTATCTTTCACTTCTAACGTCTCTAAGATATTGCGTATATCAAATTTCTTTGAGGATGAACAACCTACTGCAATACCTTTCAAAAGTATAAGATGATAACAGCCTAAAATCTGAACTGAAAAATCGCAAAGTTAAAATTAACATGGAGATTACTCACTTCCTCTCGGTGTAACTTCTCGCTTAGCTCCAGTTAACTACTTGAAAAATGATGTGGAAAAATATGTTACGTGTCTTACTACAAAACAATAACCACTGCCTAGAAAAGCATGATTGTTACATTTGCTTACACAAAATTCAAGTTAGAGAAATTGTTCCCAACCTTTCCTGCCTGCGGACTGCCGAATACTGCATTCAAAAAAAGAAGAACGTGTGGTGGTCACCTAACCCACGTTACAAAGACGCAGGTGGGATAAAACAGACAATTCACAACCCCGATAGATACGGTTTTGACGTCTGTGAAAATTTAACATGCTGCGCGAGAGTAGAGATCATCATATGTGAACCAATGTGACTGTGCTTGAAGAGCGCACATCTGGTAGACCCATGTACACCCCATTACGTTGGTACACCCTTCGAAAATTCTGGTACACCCTAGGGTGTATCATGATCTCGATCCACACAGTCGCGTTTGAAAAGCATAAGAAACGTGACCATTTCACATCACTTTCAAATTTAATTTGTTTTGGTTACCTCACAAACGAAATGTCCACATTTCATGTGGATCCTGGGGTAGAGATCGTTAACATTTTGGTTGTTTGTGCTTCTGATTGTAATCGTGCGTTTGCTTTGTAAACAACATCATTTTGGTAATTAAACCTGTTTGCCTCAGTATTGTTTTAGACTATTTTGTCTTAATTGCACAAGAAGCATTGAATATTTCTTTGCAAGCGTGCAAAAATGAAACAAAATTTTTCAGTTTCATTCCACCTAAACATGCAATTGACTTTGCACAAGACACACTAGAATACTAGAATTTAATAATGAATTTGTGAAGTAACAGTGCTAGCTGGAATAACAATGGTATAATGAAAACTAGTGAATATTAAGACCTCTGTATTACACAAAATTTGTAGGTTTTGCACAAGCTTAGTCAAATTTTTTCTTTATGGAAACATTGAGAAACATTCGTGAATTTTGTATGGTAAACGTGTCATATCTTAATGAATATGTGAAAAAGTTTTCAACGCAAATTTTCACTGCGGTCATAGGTAACCAAGGCGACAAATGTACCCCACTTTTCTAGGTTTTTCATTTCGTGCCAAGTTTGGCCCAAGATATCACACAAACCTTTTGATATATTGCAATAAAATTTTCTAAGATCAAAGATAATTTTCGTAGCAACAATTCTTCCAAATATGAGCGAAATCTATAGAGAAGTAAAACCGTGGCGAGGTTTAAAATTTTTCAAAAATTTGTAGCAAGAGCTAGAAACAGTAAACTTTGTGGGTCCATGACCTTTGACCTTTAAAAGTCACAATCTAGATAATGTTATTGTTGCAATATTTGGCGAAGTAACTAGCATCCCTGAAAAATTGGGGTTGTTCACTAATGTAGTTTAGCAGTAACAAGGCATTAAACATGGCCAAATATGAACAATTTGACCCCCCCCACTATGCACCCTGAACTAAAAAAACTTTATAATCACGCTATTTCTTGACAGATATCATTCAAATTTTGCAGATATTCATCGTATGGGGTAATGACATTTTGAGTAAAATTTGAGGAAAATTCGAGAGGGTGCCTTGACCACTTCCTAAGAATTGACACGGAATGGCCCAGTGTTTATTCATGCAGTTTCAAGTTGTCATTTTCCGAACAATAAAAAGTACAGCGAATTAATCCTCTAGACTGATGGTAAACTGTATGAAAACAAGTTTTGCATAGCAAAGTATTGTCGCGACACCATCAGCTAACCATATGAAGTAAGCCCAACATAGAAAAGTTTTTCCAAATAAAACTCACGAGTTGCTGGTCTAGCTGATTTACCTAACAAAGGCGTATAGAGTTTCAACAAACAATTTCTGTTTGCGGCCAATCTAGTTGATAACAGCCAAACGTAGCATCCAATACTGACAACATTGCTTTTCGTCGGAGTTGTGCCGTGCCTACCTGTCTTGCGTTGTTGCGAGCTTTTTGTCTGGAAGATTGAACATCAAGTAAGTAAGTACTGTTCTTTCTTTTCAATTGTTTTCTTGCAACCATAGGCGTAGCCAGGGGTGCAATGGGACCATTCCCCCTAAATTTCTAGCATATCTTGTCATTTTGTGCTTTGACAGGCAGTGTCCAAATAAAATACGATTGCCCGCTGTAAGTCACAGTATTAACCCTCCCAAAAAAATTTGGGCTAACAACGCTGCTGCTTGTAACCACTTTTATACAGACGGCCTGCATCTCTCTCGCACCCAGTCATGTTCCTCAGCATCAAAACTTTCACACAACACTTTCTTATTTGATGTTCAGTCTTCCACTGACAAAAAGCTCGCAACAATGCAAGACAGCCAGACACTGCAGAACTCCGATGAAAAGCAATATTATAATTCTTATATTGCGTAGCAAACAATATTATCGTGTTGTTACTGTACTGACATAGTCTAGACTAGACGTTTGCATTTTCAATCGTTTCAAAGTAAATTGTGAAGTATTGCCTCTGCGCATTTTCGCAAATTTTAAGGTAATAATGGGTTGTTACAGAAAGGAGTTGCGCGAGGCTCCAAAAGCGCGGGGCTCTAGGCCATGGCCTATTTGGCCTATGCGTAAATCCGTCACTGCTGGTAAGAGGATGGATTTTCTGCCTCATCTTCCATAGTGTCTGCATTTTTATTTGCACTGCGACTTCTTACTGGAAATAGTTTGCTATCGTCAAATAATAGCTTGTTAGCGTATAAAAATTCATTTTTTAGATGATGAATAAAAGCAATTATATCATCTTCTGCCATATTTTTCTCTAATATTTGTGCAATAGCTCGCTGCAGCATTAAGTATTTACCCTGCTGCCATAGCTAAATATGATAAACTACCGTCTGCAACGGTTTACATGTAACAATACAAAATGGCAATAACACTTACGTTGTGCCCAAAGTAAATGCATATCTGGCATTTCAATATGTTGATACATCTACATGCTCTGAGATTTTTTAGATTTTGACCCTAAACTCTAACCACAGTACTTGGAAAAGTCACGAAGTCTTTGTACTTGTAACCTGGTGGTGCACTAGGCATGTTAGCCTGTTTATCTCCCACATAGAGCAGTCTATACTAAAACTGCTTTATACATTCCACTCGTATGACATCACAGTAGATTATGACGTGTGGTTCTAAAAAATTTATGACCTAACGCTGACTAACTGGCACAGCCAATCTCTATCGACCTGCAACTGAATTGTTCCAATCTTCTTTTGAACACAACACCCAGCCGAAGATTTTAAAGCCTATCCCAGGGATGTCAAACTCATTGGTCTTGTGGGCCATATTTACGCACTTAGATTTTGCACCGGGCAGATAATTTTGCACATAATTATGCAATCGATGTTTTCATTTGCTATTTTTTCATAGCACTGCAACTCGAGGAAACTTGACATCTTTTTTTGCCATTTACTAGCATATTAATGTTTTATTAACAAGCATGTTAAAAATACATGTTAATATACTTGCAGTGCCGGATTAAGGTAACGCGGGGCCTGTAGCATATTAACAGCGAGGGCCCTAAGTTAAAAAAACTTGAACAAGTAAACAGCTGTTAAATCATAAATTATGTGGGCATCGATGTGACCACCATTAGGCATAGTGAATTTCGTAAGGACATTATGGTTTACATTTTCTTTTACCACAAACGTATAACTAAGGGTGCATCAGGAGCCCTTGGCTTTTTTCAAACAACTTCTACCTCGTTTTAAAGTGTTGCATTTATGTAAAAAAATAAGATCTCTAAATATTTTTCGCAATTGGTGGTTGTTTAGGGGTGCATCGGGACTCCCACAATTTGACCCGAGAGGGCGAAACTTGCAAATAATGAAATTTAGCCATAACTTAGTGCTTTGAGTAGGAACATGATTTTGTTGTCTAACCCTACTAAAATATATTGCAGCTCTTCACGAAGCAATCAGAAAGACTTTAAAAGTTGAGAAATTTTCATTTGTACTGCCTTTTGCTAAAATAAATCAAAATTTTGTGTTAATAACAAGAATGTTCAAAATATTGTGATGTATTCATCTTTGTGGTCAAATTTTAAGCCTTGGTGGTACTGCCAGTGACGTGGCTGACGGTCTGAGTTACATTTGTTGAATCACAAGCCCTTGGAGCCGGTAGTACCAAATGTTGTTTCAGGCGCCTAACAAGCTAAGAAGTAGTGCCCAATGTTGTTTCAGAGCTTTTGTTACCAGGTTACTTAGATCTAAGTGTTTGATGAAAGCAGTTTTTTAGCTTTCAATTTAGTTCAATCCTTCGCTCTCGGTTAGGGCCGGATTTACCAATAGGCTATGTAGACTTAAGCCAAGGGCCTGAAGATCCAAGGGGGCCTCCAGCAAACTGTGGTACGCATGGAGCAGCGGTTCCAAAACTGGGGTAAATCACCACCTGGGGGCAATATGCAATTCTTCGAGGGGTAACGCGGACCCAAAACCACAATGTTGTTCTGTATTGTTCTTTTTGTGATGCAAAATATTGAGGGTAATAAGACATAATCGCTACCATGATTTGGGTTACGGCTCGAACAAGTTTGGGAACCACTAGCATAGATTGAATTGTCGGTATATGATCAGTTCGATAAATATTTATCAAAATGTTTTCTTAATTTTCCAACAAGTTTCCATGAATGGATCTTAATAGGACCATTGGTAAGCCGCATGCAAGCTATTGTGTCGATATACTCAAAGGACATTGACTGCGTCCTGTGTTTTGCTAAATCGCACCGATTGTTACGTGTGAATCAAGCCAATGCACCTGATCAAAACTTAAGGTTGTACTACAGATAAGAGCTACGTGTAAGGCTAGCAGCGTTGTCCTACAATAAAAACATAGTTGCTTATTCTGAGCAATATTGTAGTTTTGTTAGCGTATCTGTTAGGTAAAGCTCGTTTGGTAACTTTGGATGTTTTTTTTCCATCTTAAATTTCTTTAACAAAGTCATTCAGAAATCACATTGCTTACGCAAGTTTGCACTGCTCCCATGCTAAGCAAATCATAGATCCTAATGAGCTCGAATAGCAAGCAAAAGTCACTCTACTAACTGGTAAACACAGAATTCTACCCCAAAGAGTCAAAGAAAAGGGTAACAGATAGAAAATGACAAAAGCGCGTTTGGATCAAATGACTAACATCAGTTTTTTTTCGGTCATAGACCGAAATGTTTTTGAAATGACCGAAAACAATAAGTCATTTCGGTCAGAAAGTCTGAAAATATAAGCAAATGAAGACTGTTACGGCGAGTTTTAATACAACTGTGAGACGAATGACCGAAATGTCTATGTGACCAAAATGTCTAAAACATGACCGAAATGTCTCAGCGAAAAAAAACAGCCTTAGATTAGTGGTTTTCAGTTTTTCCAAACACGCGGTCCCTTATTTCTTAGCTTGATAGTCACTAACTGCTCAGTAGAAAGTTTTTTTTCAAGCTCCAAAAGAATTAAAAATGAATTGAAACGGTCGCAATATTCCGGGAGAGGTTGACCACACTAAGCATTTGGTGCATTAAAAGTGACAAACTCAGGCAAACGGGTTGTAATGAATTCCTAGATGGTTTTGTTATGAAGAAAGCCAGGACAAAACCTTTTCAATTGTTCACAGGGCTCTCTTCAGTCTTACTTGATACAGTGATTGTAGCTTTTTGCAAGTATTTAAATAATGAGAGCATAAGGAAAGTTTAAGCTAGTCCTGTCGCCACCGGGGCATTGATGGGTTCAGCCCCTTGCAATTTAAATATGAAACTCTATAAATCAGTGGAGATTTGATCAAATATTCAGAATGTCAAGACTCCCGGCCAAATACAAAGCCCCTATTGCAAACTTTGTGGCGATGGTTCTGGTTTTGACCATACATCCTTTCGCGCGACGGTTTTGTTGCGTTCGATTCTTAACAATCTGAAAAAGTAGCAAACACGCGAATCGTGAATCTAGCAGTTGCAACCATTTGGGTGCGTTTTACTCGACGTGTTTTGTTGGGTGTGTAACATTTTTACACCCGTCGTAACGTGAGGATCATGTTGTGCTTTAACATCTTTATGCCGCATAAAATATGTTCATTGTGTTTGGTTAAGAGCACAGATAAGAAAAAACAGAAGTGAAACTTGTTAAAAACGCAGGCCATGTGTTATTTGAAATAATTAACCGTGGCGTTTTCGGTTGGTTTGCTTGCAAAAATTAATAGTCCTGTTCCAGTCAGCTAAGAACGATTTCAACAATCCCGTGTCATTGAACGGCGTTTTGCGTCGAAAGAAGCAAAGAAGCAACAAACGCAGTGATCGTGGGGCACTCTAATGTGATTTATAATTTTTTATTGACCATACATTTACAGCGTTATTTCGATCAGAAATCCCGAGCGGCATGTGCGCAAAGCTTCGCACCATGGCAGCAAGCAACAATAGAGATCATGCTCGCAATCTCTCTTACTATTGCTTGCTCGCGCTCCATATATAAGGTGTTATGCTTTACGCACATCCCGTTCGTGGTGAATCACACAATCAACGCAACGCCACCGGAGATGTTGCAACAGTGCCAATACCGTCATTTTCGGCTTTGCTCAAATGCACAAATTCATTGACGCTTTTCCGTTTTTTCCTCGTAACCGTGGGAGACGGGGGCCTCACAAGCGAATTAGACTAGGGCCTCGCATCAGCTAAATCCGGCCCTGCTCTCGGTCAATTTTACAAGTCTAGCCTAACCCTGCTGCAACGAATGTATCTCCTTGTTTTCGCATACCCCAAAGAAAGACTCAAAGTTAGTTTATAAGGTCGACTGCCATGATCACAATATGTGAATTCTTCATTAAACCACGACGTACAATGCATTGTGGGCTGCTGGCCCCTCACTGAAAATCTAAGACTCTCTATCGATCTACTTCAGTGTTATGTGGAACACGCATCCAGAAAGTCTAGTAAACACCACCAGCAGGTACAGTCAAAACAGAAAATTGACTCGAGCGATGCTATCTTTGGGTACTGCTATTACCATATTTTTGGTGAAATAAGCACATATGTGTGAAATTGCGTGAAAAATCGCTGAGTGTGCAAAATTGTCCTGATAACAAGCAACGCATGACCTCTAGTACCCATGCTGAGGAAAGGCAATACAAAAGATTGATAATCATCAACACAATACAATTATCAATGTCATTATTATATTTCTTCTGTGTCACAAGACTTGGAGCAGGAAAAAGTTGTCAATTCTCTGTTTCTTAACTGACGCAAGCTTGGATTATTCCTTCTGTTTCGTTCCACAACTTGTACGAGATTTTGATGCAAGAGCCTTGCAACGGGATTTTCACAGCAGATGATTATCTTAAACGTGTTGAAGTTTGATTTGCTAATTTGAAAAGTCGTTCAAGGGCTCAAAAAATTCGTGTTATAGCCTAGAATCTAAAGAAACTTTGAGCCACAAAATCGGCTCGTATGGTCTACTCCCATGGGATGGTGACGTCATCGCAATGCAAGCAGGAGATGCATGAACCTCCGGCCATCATACAAACATAAACAAACAAACCGGCATCAAAAAATGAAACAGTTTTTTTATCGCAAACTACAAGACTTTCCCCATCTTTAGAGGGTTAGAACAGCTGTCTAGCTCAATCAGGTGGCGAGTTATGGCCAGTTATGGCTTCGGGTATAATATACCCAGGGTCAGCGTTTGTGGGAGCAGAATGTTTACTAATTTTTGGGTTTTGAGGCATAATTTTGGCTCCAGATATGCTAGAAGGCCGATCAAAGCTTTGAAGTGTTGGATAATAGGCTAGATTCCAAAAAAAAACTTGTGGCAAAAATGGCTCATTGGATTGTCACCCAGGGCCAGGCAAAGTTGGCCAAAACAACGCAAAACATGACGTTTCCACAGAGAACCCCTAACCCAAATCAAAAACTTTTTTTTCAATTTGAACAAGAAGACTTGACGAATCCATAGAGGGTTTAAACAGCTCTCTAGCTCTAGCAGCTGGTGATTTATGACAAAAAAAGTACCGGCCATCATAGTACCGGCGCGGGCGTGAAAGGGTTTCAAATCTCCGATTTAGTGCATAAACAATATATTCACAACTACTAAATGAGCAGAGTAAAAGGCATTTTTTCATATATCTATATTTCCAACTAGCAACTTCCACTACAAGTTTGCTTTATGTTTGCCTACGCTATTTCAAATGTGCAGTACAACTAAAACTGTCCATCTGAAACTCTTGTGCGATCGGTAACCCTACAAACTATGTGTACACGCTGTAGGCACTCACCTCTTCTAACACACTTTACGTGAAATTGGAAAACATTTTGACACGTTCCATTCCTGGTTCGTGAATTGGTTTGCCAAATTCTCAAACGTTCCCTACCAGTATGTTTTTTGGCAATTGTCCTCAGAGGCTTCGCACCTTCACAGGACACCTTTCAAAAGTCGCCAAAGCGCAAAAATTCGCACCACCGTCAATAGAGGGAACTGTATTTTCTAGGACTGCTTGGACTGTTTCTATTTCTTTTTTTGTTTGTTATATTCACCGCTGGAAAAATGCCCATTTTATCAGTCAAGCCTATCATTAAAATGCCCCTAACGTCACAAGCATTCTTTCAGGCCTTTGGCCCGTTCAGCTGAAGCCCTTTGCCCCATTGCCAGTTTCCCTCATGTCCCCAATTTGCCCCCTAGTGTCCCCCTCTGTTCCCGTCCTCCTAAGGCCCCTCATGCACGAAAGCCATAAGCTAGAGTGTATATTTTGCCTGTTTGAATTATTCTCTTATCATCATTGGCAGAGAGGGCTATTTTATTGACAGTTTCTCTGAACAGTTCATGTTCTCGTGAACGAATGACATTCATCTTTCGATGTTCTTCTTTTCCGGTTAACAAGCATCGCTTGTAATCCTCAAGATGGATTGATTTTGAATCGACGGGTTTCTTTACCCCCTTGCATCGTTTCTCCTCTTCTCCATCTTTTTTGAAAGCATGCAATTTTGCTCGAAGTCCACAAAATTCTGAGATGATTTCCCCGCCGCATTCATCCTTCAACATGCCAGGAACCTTTTTGTTCATTCTCAGAATTCCTGAAGAATGGTTTTGTGGAAAATTCGAGGTGACAAATCTTTCCCGAACATCTTCTCTGATGTCTTTGTAAAAATCTTTCGTTTTTGCTTCATGCATTAGTGAATCTGTACCAGTCATCAGAAGTTTACAGTTGTCTCCATATTTCACTTTCATGTAATTATAATGAAAGTCATACATTAGAGTCTTTGAGATATTGAGGATCGACATTCCAAGATAAACTGGCTTGTTGAAAACAAGTTCCGTTTTCTTCATATGAACGGCGATGAGATTTTCGTCAAATACAGTGCAATGATCAAAGTTTGGTTTTGCCACACATTCTTTCAGTGACTTTTAAAAAAAGGTATCTTTTGGGCATTGTCATGATTTTTTCAAAATCCTAAGTTTTGGGGAATCCTCTGTGTTTCCTTACACCTGTCTTCGTCCCCATTTTCCTTTGCCTCCCTTTGCCAGACCCCGTGTTGCATTGTCAATCTGTGTTGGGGTTTTGTCTGAAAGTCAAAACCTACCAATGCGCATTAGCTAAGGTATTTTACTGTCACGTCGCCATCGCCTATTCGGATGGTTCACCGAGTTGCTCGTTTCAGCTGATTGCCCCTGTCTGGCTTCTGATCGTTGACTAGAAATTTTTCTGGTTATTCACAGCTGTTATGTTACGCTTGACTGACTTTCTTAAGCTTTGCGTGCGAAGCCAAGTTTTGCCTCGATGCGCGGTTTTTCATTGTCAAAAGGCGTGACGGCTGGGCGCACAACAGCCTCAGAGTTTCGTGCAATTGGTATCAGTCTGTAGAAGCTGCTAGGAACTGGCTTTTAAGTTTGTGTGATAAGGTTTGCTTGTTGCTAACTTATCGCACAGAGCTTCTATTGTTCAATGTTTTAGAAATTGCCAGGCAATAGGTTTAAGACTGTGTTTCTATTTTAAGGAAAGCACAACCGCTTTTCTTTTGTTTGTAATGGTTTGGTTATTATTGTTTTGCTTGGATTTTGATTGATACGCTGTTACATAATCAATGTTTTTGAATTTACTAAGTGATGTGCTCTGTGTTAACCCTTTTCACCAACAAACTGTCAGATTGGTTCGAGCTGTTTGCATCTGTATAAAAGTGTTGAATTAATTTACTTTCTTGTATTGTGCATACAGAATTATTCATTTCTTAGATATTGAGTATCCGCTAGTTGTAGTTAACCTGTTTTTTCAAATCTGAGCGCTAGAAGATCGCACACAGCTTCTCTAGTTCAATGTTTCAGAAATTGCCAGGCAATAGGTTTAAGACTGTGTAACCTTTCTTTCTATATTTAGGTAAGCATAACCCCTTTTCTTTTTGTTTATAATGGTTTACCTTGAATTTTGGTTGGTTTGCTTTTGCACAATCAATGTTTTTGAATTTACTAAGCAATGTGCTCTGTGTTAACCCTTTTCACCACCAAATGGTTAGATTTGTTTGAGACTGTTTCAATCATTGTGAAAAGTGGTCCTGTCACTACCGTCTGAGCTCTGTTCAAGGAGGTGCTTTATAATTAACCCTTTACTGCCATCAAATGGTAAATTTTTTGAGGCTGCTTCAATCTGCCTGAGCTTTGTCCAAAGATGGGTAGTTTATGTCTTAATAGTTTGTGAAAAAAGCAAACTTTAAAGATGTGATACTCATTTGTGACAAAGCACTCTAGTCAAAACATGTTTATAGGCTTGAAGACTATAAACATAATCTGATTGCAATCATTTTCACAAAGGAATTGACAGTTTTTGAAAACACAGTATATTATTTTTTTTAACTAATATTCGACCCGCATTTTCTGCCCATCGCTCTGGAAAATGAGACTTTTATCAGAGATGACAACAGCAAAAGCTTGTATGTTTGCTGCTACATTTGCTGAAAGCTGAGCTCTTATTTGAATGTCAGTCACAGAGTTTTTGAGTTTTTCTGATTGTTTTGAGACATCGAAAACAAAAATTGGCAATAAGTATCTGAAATCCGAGTGTTGAATGTTTGGGGAAGAAACCAGTTCTTCTAGTCTGTGAAATTTTGTTCGAAAAGCGGCGGCATCGCCATAAACTCTTGAGAATTTTTGTTGTGTGAAATTGTTTCCATCGTAATCAATCTCAGGGTATCTCCTAGAGTTGAGCATCACAAACATGTTGGTGAGATTACAGTGGTTAAAAATTGATGGGTTGTGTTCCTGGTTTCCAGATTTATCTGTCTGAAACGCCACAATTATCCAGCGAGGTTTTCCTGAGCTGATTTTACTGAGAGTCGCCAGATGAATGTTCTCGCTTGGGGGACTGGACTAGAGTCACATTGAACCATTCGATACCCGACTGGGATACTTGCCTTTGACTCAATTGTTTTATACAACGCAAGTTTTTGTTCAAGCGCCGGAAGCATATGGGGAAATACCAAGACAATTTTGTTAAAACAACTTTCCCAGCATCACCTGCGTTGCTTCTGAAAATTGCGTCGTTATCACCCTTCCTGACAAGAGTCAATTGATGCTTGAAGCCGTAGAAAACTTTATGGTAAACATCACAGAACCCAATGATGTGTTTCAGCGGAACTCTGAACGAAAATGTTCCGTTCGGGTCAGGCTTTTGAATAATATAAATTTGTCGAGCTGCAAAACCTGTGTTATTTTGAAGGTGAGCTGTTGCGCCTGTATCTTTGAACCACAACTGGTTGAGTCCGACTGATTTTTGAAAATCATCTCCTGGGTATTTCAAAAGTCCAAGCATGGTCGTGGCCCGTCAAGGGTGAAAAACACTTTCTATTTCTTGACCACTCAATTGATTATTTATGTTGCTGAAAAGATGCATAAGCACGTTATTGGTGAGTGAAATTACGTCCTCGTTTGCGTATTCAGTGTCATCAGCCGCTTTTACCAACTTCCAATCGAAAACAAATAACTTTCACTCGGATGTGTCAACAAGTCCTGCGTTTCAATATTAATTAGAATCTCACCAATATTGTTTAAAAATTTGTGCCGGTTATTGGCTCGTAACTGCGATATTCGTATTGTTCGATTGATTCATCGATTTCAGGTTTTTCAGTAGTTTTTAATATTTCCATTTATTATAGGCGTTTTTTTGTTTTCACTTGAAAAATAAGGTATTCCACTTAGTTTATAACTCAATATCCTGTTGAAATATTTGATATCTGAAATTTCTCTTTTTAGTTCATCAATATTGTTTTTGAGGGCTTCAAGCTTTTCAAAAACATCTTTGATTTGCTCAGAATTGTTCATTTATAATATGTATTTCTATGCAATCGTTTGATAAGGTGTTGTATTTTGATCGCGCGCTGCCCTGACCCAGCTATCAAGTTGTTCAAATTTGGTGTCACCTGCTGTGCCTTCTGTGGTGTTGCTCCTTGAGGTGTAAGCGGGGGGTTGAAGACACAAGTTTTGATAAAATTTGTTGTGATTTGGGAGTCAACTTTGAACTCGAAAAATCAATAGCTTTTTGCCCAGCCTTTTGCCCAGCACTTCGAGCAATGTTCAAAGCGGTGTGGACAACTTACTTTTTACTGATGAATCCTGACAAAAAGTCTTTCAGATTTGAAAAAATTCCAGAGCTGCAGACTTTATACTTTCTTTGATATCCTCTTCTTATAACTATCATTTATTTAATGTAAGCAATAAGTTTTTGTAAGCATCACGAGACAAAATTTTTTGTCTCAAAAGTTCATCACAAATGCTAACGATTTCATTTCGAAGACCAGTGTTTCCTGCCTGTTTCGATGGCATCAACAATTCCGACCGTTCAAACAAGGCATTTGGGATCACATGGGAGAAAGCCTTGACCTTGTGTTTTTTTCTGTTGGCGTCTCGCTTATTCCTTCGCATTTTGCTTTGTTTTTTTCACATATTTAAACCAAATGGGTTCTATGATTTCTTGCCATTTATATCCATTGTTAGCGGCTGGTCTGTTTGGATCTTTTGCGTTTTTCATAGCATTTGTGCTTACCATAATTTCTAAATATTTTTTTCATGTCTTCATCATCATAAGCACTCGTTTTTGGCTCTTTCGACGTCACAGGCTCCCAAAGAACTTCTGTTCCCTTATACTTTTTACCATTGATTATCGTATCATTTCCATCAGTTTTAAATTCCGCATGGCCGAGTTTAAAATTTCCTTCGTCGTCTCCTTTTGGCCCAAATGTTTCATCCCCCCTTTTTTTCTCGTGAATTTTGCAAGGTACTTTCTTGCAATTGGTCCAACATTCATAGGCCCACCATAAGGTGGTGGCAACGATCCAGCTTGTTCTTCCAATTCAGGTTGAGGCAATGCTTGCACCGGTTCTGGTTGTTCTTCCAATTCTGGTTTAGGCATGTCCCAAGGCAATGCTTGCTGCGCTGACATACTTTCAATCGCTTCTTGGAGTGGGGCAAACTTTGAAACAATTTCTTCAGATGACTTTTGTTGTTGTTCAGTTATTGGCTTGAATATTTTTCCAAAATCTTCATACATTGATTGCT
>JGI24159J19872_10004846_pt1 | contig 17255 bp, 15 predicted proteins | sample Ectturendosymbi4_FD_19872 | JGI IMG/M metagenome (IMG submission 19872) | reverse complement strand
CTTGACAGACGTACTCCGTGTACTATGTGTGTAGAGGCTTCAAATTAAATGCTAAACGTTGAGAAGCGAAGTGCAAGAATCGATAAATCAAACTACACGTTGGCGGGGTAAAGAGCAGGTCAATCGTATGGGCAAAGCAGAATGGAAAGATCATTGGACCTCGCAAAAATGTAAAATACTTCACATCAGAGAGAGGATCACGATTCGAATATCAATTTGTGCATTGTTTTTCTCAAGCCCTTACTGTATCATCACAGGTGTCCAGAGAATCAAAACCGTATTTCTCCACGAGAGCAACAGTGTAGGGGTCATAAGCAAATTGTTTATTTATGGTGCCACGGAACACTTGGTAGTAGTTTATTTGGCCGATGCCAACGCTGTTATTTGGCTTGGTCCATTTACCCCGGTACACTGAACATTTGGTGGAAAATCTCTTTACTGTTTGTTTAACATGCTGTTGTTGTCATACCACTTGAGTCACAGCACAAAAACCATAGTTTGCACATTTCAGTGGAAAAAAATGGAAAAGAGATATTTTTTGTCATTATTTGTGAAAAAATGGTACCATGGATTTTGCTGTGCTTTCATGGCAACAGTACACAGTACCTTCAGCTAGCTTTGTGCTTGATTTAGCAAGGTTCTTGTAGTTGGTTAGTTAGTGTTCTATTGCAGTGGATCGTTAGCAAGTGATCATTGCTTTCCTGTTTAAAGCTTTTTTTCTTTCTTTGATGGAATCAGATGGAATCAGGTGGGGAATGCTTTAGCCTAAACCTGTGGTTAAAGATTCCCGTCACATTTTGAGGGGTTAGTCTCTCTACCCAATTTGATGCCATTTCTACCACATTATTTTTCATTTCCAAAGAAACGTTTCAACGGATCGTTATTTCTGCAATTCGGCTTAGGCTGGTGAGGCAAACTTCTTTCCTTTGCTTGAGTCGCCTCAATTCTTGAATCTCTCCGAATAAGATTGAATTACGTGTCCTCTTCGGGTAGTGTGTTTTACCACAAATGAAAAGTACTCCTTCCGCTGTGGGTTTTACAAAGTCTTAATTGACAAATCCAAAATCAACTTCAGTAATTTGGCAATGGTTAACGACAATAAATTTCGCTTCGCTCGTCAATCAGCTGTGCAAGCCTGGCGAAAAGTTACTGCTAAGTCAAAGTTGGCAAATGTTCTGGGCAAATACTGGTCATGGTTATGATTTGCTCATACATTTCAAGAGCAACATCAAAGCACAGGGATTAATTGCATGCCGATGAGTTTTAAAATATCACAAACGTCGGGTTTAGCAAACCAATGTAATCTAATGTATTTGAATCAGAAACGATTGACGACAGATCCTGTGGGTCAACTGCACAACAGCGCTATTTCTAGCACAAATCAAATTCAAATTGAAGCCGTTTCATCTGTAACAAAAAAATAAACAAAATGCTTCAAATTAACATGAGATTTTCTTCTTTTGAGTCCGTTCTTCTTACAACTGCTAGGCCGCATTAGATCTCGGGGCAAGTGTTGAGCAGCCACTCAATTGTCTCATCTTCCAGAAACGTCAGGGCGTGCAGCTCATGAGGATTTCGGTGTATTGGACATTGGAGGACAACATGGTCAACGATTTGTTTTTCTGCGCAACACTCACCGTCCGGAGAGGAGGCCATACCCCATCTGTACAAGCAGAAGCTGAAATATGAGAAACCGGTGCGGAGGCGGTTTTGCCGGACACACGCTTTTCTTGGAAGCGGCTCACAACAAGTGTAATTTATTGTACAGAAAGCCTGACTTCACAAACAAGCAAAAAATGATCTTCGCAAACAAGAAAAAAATGAGTTTGGGAAGGACTTTTGCAAACTCATGAACAGCTTCGTCGTCGGGAAGACGATGGAAAACATTCTCAAATGAGTGAATATTCGTCTGGTTTCAAGTGAAAAATCTCTAATGAAATTGAAAGCAAAACCGAATTTCGATAATCTGAAAATATTCAATGAGAATATGGTTGGTGTGCATATGAAGAAGGCAGAGATATTCTTCAATAAACCTGTGATCTCGGGATGTCAATCCTTGATATTTCGAAAACCTTGATGAATGATTGTCATTACATCTACATCAAGAAAAAATACAGGCAGAAGGCACAGCTGCTTATGACTGATACTGATAGTCTCATGTATGAAATCAAAGCTGAAGATTTCTACAAAGACATATCAGAAGAAGTTGAAAGCAAGTTTGATATAAGCAACTTTCCGAAAGATCACCCATCAGGAATTGCAACTGGCTTGAACAAGAAAGTCATTTGAATGATGAAGGATAAATGTGGAGGAAAAACATCTTAGAGTTATGTGGGTTGAAGACAAAATTGTACGTCTTTTGAATGGGTTAAGGAAAAGAAGCAAAGCAATGCAAAGGCGTAAAGAAAAACGTTGACTCAAAATTAATACATTTTGATTACTACTGTTGCGATCGGAAATCTCGAGCGGCACGTGTGCAAAGCTTCGCACCGTGGCAGCAAGCAACAATAGAGATCACCCGACGAGATCAATATATTATTGCTTGTTCGCGCCACATAGATGTATTTTTGTTCTTCGTGCACATCCCGTTCGTGGTGAATCACACAATCAACGCAACACCACCGGAGAGGTTGCAACACTACAAATGATGCTTGTTCACCAGAAAGGAAAACATGCTAACTATGAATGTGATTTGAGGCCGAGGACATGAGATTTATACAGAGGAAGTCAACAAGACCGCTTTAAGTACGAGTGATGACAAGCGAATAATACTTTCAATGAAAAATATTCTGTGGTGACTTCATACCACAAACATAATTTTTCAACTGACATCAATGATGAGATACTTGGTGAAAGCGACAAGAAGCTGATCCAAGAAATGTACGGCAAACCGACCGAAAGAAATGAAATGAAATGAAAAGTGTTGTGTACAACTCTAAGAAAGCAAACGTCGTTGTTAAACAAGCCAAAGTTGGAAAGTTCAAGATTGTTTTCACTCTGAAGCTGAAACATTTAGTTGGAGATCTTGATGGGAACTTTCAGAAACTGATGGCAAGGCTCTTTCAAAAAATACGTCAGAGTTTATAGAGAAGGAATTTGGAGTTGCTTAACAGAGGTGGCAGATTTCTGGAAGACAATAAATGAATGGGCATTTATATAGACTTCATGAAACCCTGGAATATTATTGTTGTATTTTTATCACGTTAATACTATCGCCGGGTCTACCAGACCTGCTTTTCAAAAATAGACAAATACCTTTTCGTTCAACTACAGTTTATTACAAAAACTACAATGAAAATATAAGTCTCACTGAGCAATTTGAGCACTAACAAAATTACTTTACTCTAATATCATAAGATTTTTGATGAAACGTAAGTAGGGTGTCGAAAGTGTCATATATGCTTGATTTAGCGAAGGTGTCATGTAGTCCTGAACTGAATTACTCATGAAAAAAATTGCGGGCGTGAAGAACTTCTCCTTTGGTATACTGCTAACACGACCATAGAAGCATGCCCTGAGTGAGTTTCAGCTTTTTACAGGCAAAACGTCCTCTAACCATAACGTGGGATCAGCGTGACCCGTCACCTCACACTAATGCTATCGTCGGGTCTGCCAGACCCGAACTCCCTCCCCTATGCAAATACTAGAAACGTGTGGATGACCGCAATCGCACCTATTGCTAGTCACACAAAAGCATGAAGCTACTGAAGAGCTCAAACCGCGACGACTTCCGCTTCCGTAGTTTCACGTGAATAACCTCATTTGACCCAGGTCTATCAGACCCACGACAGTATTCCAGAGTATCAAATTGAAAGGGGTGTTCATGTGGAAAACTTGAAGCAAGAATCTATCACACAAAGGCTTCTTTGTGCAATCAATTTTTGCAATGGATGTCTTTTATCATCCAATTTTTGATGATTCTAATGAGTGTTGGTTGCCTGTGGTCTTTTTCAAAAGTGGTTGGAACGAAATTTGGAATAATTTCACAGAGCCTTACTTTCCTTTTCAGTGCAATGACAATGTTAGTTAAAATTGCTGAAAAGCATTTGATGACAAAAGTTCAAAAGCACGAAATATTAAAATTTTTGATTGAAAATGAATCGAATGCAATTAAAAATTTTGTTTCAAAAGCCTTGTCTGATCGTGAAATTTCAGAAAAAATGTTTTGATGCAATTCTTACAAAAATAAGAAAATTGCGAACAGGAAATCTGAAATTGTTTTAAAGAGCATTGAAAACAAAGAACTCGTGATGTTACCACGAAACAATGATTTTTCAGTGTGAAATAAAACATGGAAACGCAAATTGAAAATGTGATTTTATCAAGCAAACCTTTGAGTGATTTTCAGCTTGAAGATGCAGTGAAAAAATAAAAATAAAAACTTTAGAGGTGTTTTTCGGGGAGACACACTTCCAAAGTAAACTAGAAAAACTGAATGCGGGATTTCGAATCTTGATTCTTCTTCAAGGGTGGGAGTCATTGGTTTGCTGGCTGAAGCGTGGAAATGAAAAATTGTATTTCGACAGCTTCGGCGTGCCTCCACCAACTGAATTGGACAGCTACCTCTATTCTGATGTGTTATATCCAACTGAGCAAATTCAACCAATGCAAGAAGTCTTATGTGGACATCTTTGTCTTTTTGTTCTGAGTCAGATGCAAAACGGAAAGGGGCGGCAAGAAATACTAAACAGTTTTTGGTGATACAACGAATTGGTGTTGATATATTTGGAAAAACACCGAAAGCAGGAAAAATAACAAACGTGAGTGGAGTCTCTCTCGGTTATGTAAACAACAACATTTTGAGGAAAGGCCAAGCAAATGATATGAATTGACAATCCATTTCTAACTTGGCCCTGCGCGAGGTCCGACTGATGCTGTGAGGATGAAATATCTGGACGAAAAGTTATCCGAAAAAATTCTGTGATTGACATGAATCAAAAAACGATTAAAAATGTTTTATCTCCAGTTGATGAAGGTGATGCAGCAAAAAAATCTTACTGCGATACTAAATTGTCACTTCATGGAGGTAAGTGGAATGGGAGGGGACATATCAATGAGTGGATTTAAGATTAGACATTTAGGCCAGCCCCAACACCAAAATGATGCGGCTCGAAAATTTCTTGAAGTGTGATGGGTGTAATTGGATGCGAAGTGACTTATCCTTGGGTGGGTTTAGAGTAAGAGGGATGACAAATCCCAAAACAGACCAAGATGGTGTTAATCTGAGAACACTTCAAGATTCGGAAATGCGTGTTTTAGAACAAGCAAGTGCTGCTTTTGACATGAAAATTCTGGAGGAGAATGAAGCTATTAATAAATTTGAATCACAAAAATATCTTCTGCTTAATGTTCACAATCAAATGGCTGCAAATCGTCGAAAAAATGGCAACAAAATTGTTGGATTAGCTGACGCTGAAGAACAAACAGACGGTGTGAACAAGATAACTTTGGATCTGAAAATATGAGAGTAAACAAAGAATATGTTGACGATCTGATGGAAGCGAAAACTGAAAACATCAACAACAAAATACTTCGTCTTGATGGAACATCAACGCCAATAGAAGATGTAAAGCTGGGGTAACAACAAATTACAAACCTTGCGAATCCTACTCAAGGAATGGATGCGGTTAACAAGATGTATTTAGATTAAGTTCCAAATACATGAACATTAAACGTAACACATCAGGGAGCTTAACAAGGCTTAAATACGAAAACTCATGAGATTTCTAATGTAACATACCCGGTGAATCGACAAAATGCAATGAATGAACAGTATGTAGAGCAACATAATATTTTAGTTTCTGGACCAACAAATAATGGAGGGATGAATAATTTCAAAATAACAAATCTCCGAGAGCCAACTCATTCAAAAGACGCAACGACAAAAAATTATGTGACAGCCTCTTTTTCTCAACATAAAGAGAATTGATTAATAACAGATCATAGTTTTTTTTTACTAAATTCAATATCCAAGACAAGCGCGACCCCGTTCAGACCCATGGTGCTCAATCAAGCCTGAACGTGTGTCGCGCAGAACCTGAAAAAAGAAAATTCAGTTTGCAAAAACACGAAGCTGCTTGTTGGGGCAGCATTTGCTTGCTTTTTTGGAAAGTGCCTTTTCACCTCCATCACAGTTCAGGACATGTCTGATAACCCCCCAGAATTCCATGTGTACTGGAATTCTGTCCGGAAAGTGTCTTTTCCTGACTACGCTTGCCTAGCCAACAAAAAAATTAATGTTCGCTTAGTGACCAAGATGAATAAAAACATTCCACAAAAGCACAAAGGAAATACTGCAAAGATGACAATCGAACTGGGCAAATGTCGGTTTCTTCGCAAGGATACGTTTCACCTTTTTCTATTTTATTGGATATTTTTGAAAGTTTTAGCGACTACAAAAGTTATTAACAATTTAAATAGTGTATATCGTCAAAATCGCGATACCTTCCAAAAAACATTTGCAATAAAATTGACTATAGTGCAATCGAAAAGGTTTTCACATAAGCCTTTGAAACCACCAAAACTCAGCAAATGTATTTTATTGCACTTTATGCAAAATTATAAAGACTTGTTTCAAAAATACCGGTGAAAACTATACATGTAGTGCATAAATGAACATGATTATTAGTCGAAATGTTTTGTTTGGTTTCGACAATGTCTTCGTCAACAAAATGACTCTAAGTATTTAATTTCGCAGCCAATTGTCAAAAAAGCAGAATTCTATCAAAATACTGATTTCTGTTGCAACACCTACCTCGACTTGAAAGGTTTGTGGACGTAAATGATCCCCAGATTTGTTATAAATTTCATTCAAACATTCACTGAGTATTACTTCTGCCTCGGCACTTGTGACATCAGTTCGGCCAAGAAAGAACACTTAAAAAAAGTACAATTGCTTTTATGCTTTTTTAAAAAGAAAAACAAACCCACTTTTCTTATAAAATGGAAAGCTTAACAGTGGCTTAGAAAAAGTGCATGCAGTGCTACTTTTTATTTTCCGTGTCCACACAAATATGTGGTATAAAGTGAAGGATTAGTGTTACAACCTTTGTGATGCAACTTATTGGATTAGTGTTTACAGTAAGTTTTGTTGTACGCTTTTCTTAACCAGACAAATATACAGCATGATGCTTGTAATGGCAAAAATAAATTCTCATATAGTTGTTGATAAACTATTTGCTTTTTCCTACAAAGCACAAGAATTGATTTATATTATATTGAAGAAATAATATATCTTATTTGGAGAATGAGAATCTGCAGATTTCAAAACATTGGCTTAAATATGTGCGCTCATGCGGGTGCGTTCTGCAAACATATTAAACATTGCTGTAAAACTTCGATCTTTTACACACCCACTGTCAAGAGTTGCTATTTCATGAATATATCCCCAAAAGAACTACACGTTTGACCACTTATGGCACAAAAACGTTTTTCGGCATTTACTGAACAGAATAAATCATGAAAACCTGATGTTCATACTTTGATAAAGCACGCTTTCTTAACAGCTATAACATGTGTTTCTAATCAGTTACTGCAATGCTTGAGCAATGGACAAGCCGATACCAGAAAGCAAACCTGTTTCGATCAGATGCTCTTCGTGCAGCTCTGTCGCAAATATTTTGTTTGTAGTAAACAACAGGAGAAAACATATTATCAACATTCTAGCTGTGTTATTATCTACCTGTGATGAACCTGTAAACAGTCAGCAAAATATATTGATTGTTTTTTTGTCTACAATATCGTATGCGTATCGCCGTTTGTTTTGAGTACAGTACCATTTCTTAGGGGATTTGAAAGTCAATTTCAAACTTTGACAACGAAACCTTTTCATGCTTATGTCGAAAACACGGTCATACTGAAATGAAAAATAAATTACAAATGCTTGGATTTTGCACAATATTTTGTAGCAGTAAACTTTTAAGTTTGCCCTGGATCTCAAAGCAAAGTACAAGCACTACTTCAAAAGTAATCATTCCATCGCTTTTACGTGCAAAAATGTAGAGAGTAGTGAGTGTTTATTTTTATTTTTCCCTCACTTTGAAGGGTTTTAACCAAAACATTGAGTTCTTCAAAAACTTTTCTAGGCCCTGGTGAAACTAATTAACTCACTGTAAGCACCAGCTATTCCTAGTGGCGCAATCTATACACCAGTAACAAACGACGATATTTCTTTGAAAATTCGTATATCCCTTAGTTTGTGTAGAGACCTCGTATAAGGTATGATATTTTTAGCAAGAAACAATCACATCAAACATATTACTGAGGAACGACGTATATGTTTACATACCGAGCATATCCATAGCCGCTGTAAATTAACAAACGATTTGNCGCTTGCAAAGCGCCATAACCGCTAACTCATCTTCAGGACAGCATCACCTACTTCTTAGTCCTGTCANTTCGAACCTGGTCCAACCACGAAGCTCAAGGAAGAGTACCAATGTTCGGCTAACGTTTTNGTCTAGCCAGCCAAGCTTTTGCCTGCAAGCGTGTTGCGATCTGTTTATTTTTAACGGTTTTAAATAAACTAGGAGCGTTTCTTTGTTGATTGTTTCATAAAAAACAATCTTCTGGCTTATTAATTTTGAGATGTTTTTNTTAACTGTTGCACAATTTATCTGAGGCTAATCATGCCNAATATCTATGTCACTGACATANACAGAACTTGAAACTCATGCGTTGCCAATCTGGCCGCACGAAAAAAAGCAGGTTCGTCAGTAACAAAAAGAATGATAGCTTTCAACTTAAAATGACCACCTCAAACTTGTCATTGTTTACGATAAACAGTTTAAGATACTCAAAAAATTTGATCAATTCCTGGCAGCTTTATTCCTCACACGTCAAAACATCAAGTCAAGTTCTTTCCAGAATAATAAAGTAGTTTAATTTTGTAGTTGCTTACCACACAACAAACTATATAACAAGTCGTATGGTAAATCTCTAATACCCTCAACCGCAAGATTGCTTACTTCGCATTCAGAACGTTTCGCTGTACTGCCATTTCAGTAAGTACAGCAGGCTGAATTGTTGAAAGTGTTCAATTACAACTCAACATCAGTTTGTCCGGAATGACATCACTTGTTCCATTCTGTTCTCTGAATAAGAGTCGTTTGAAACAAAAGAGATTGTTTAATGGTTTTCTAAACATGCCTGATGAATGGTTTAGGGCGGCTGCTCTGGTGAAGCACAGCTGACGTCAGCTTTACCTACGGCATCACAGCCAGTTTGACATGCACGTTTTGTTCTCTTCTGGCTTTTCTTATCCCCTGAAGATCTTTGTAAAAAATATCTTCTGTGAACTAACAACAACGTTTGCAGTTTTTGGAAGATATCCACACTTCAAGCTCTTTTGACTGAAAAAGAATTAACTTCTCCATAAAGACGCTTTGTGCACGTAACGTTTATCACTGTGTTTAAACTAGCATTTATCTGCAAACTTCTATAAAGTATGTTCGAATAAGATCAAAGTCGTTTGCACATTCCAAACCTTCATATCCAATCCATCAGACTTGAAGGATGTGAATTTTGTTTCAAATAGTGGCAGCTTTCGTTTCAGCAGTAGTTTTAGTTGAGAAAACATTTTCAGCTCTTGGACAACTTTAGTGGAGAAATTGCTAATGATTTGGATTATTATTGTCATGCTGCCCCATTTGTCCTAGTATTCATGAAACCTGAAAATGCATTTATTTGTGTCTTTTCTTATGATTCATAATCCCTGTGCATCTGTTGTAGATGCGCTTCTAAACGAAGGTTACGGGGAGTTTGGATTTTTCAATGTCACATTGCTAGCCTTGTTTTGGACTGCTCACTGCTGTGTCGTACCTATATCTTAATTAAGTTGTTTACAATTTTGTAAACTTGTCCACTGGTAACTCAAGATAACAAAATAGAATACGAGCAATTGACCACCGCAAGCATAAAGCTTTATTTCTTAGAGATAATAACCTTCACATAGTAGGCATGCTGTAAAACTGTGCTCTATTTACTGACTTCTAAGTAGCTTTAGGTTTTATTCCAGAAGTCACTTTAAAAAGATTTGCAGCGAAATATTATTGGTACCGAAACAACAGCAACATACGAAAATGTGCTCACATGAGAATAGGAACAAACACCAAATTGTAAACAAACAGCACTCAAAGTACCATTTCTCCCACTGCAGTCTTTCAAACATCTACATGTAAACGCACTCATCGCATCCCAGTTGCAAGTGAAAGCACTGGCATCGCAGAAACAAAGCATGATTGACGTACCAGTCCCATTTAGCTTTGCGATCTGGGCCTTGATCACTAAACATACAAACTTATTTTACATCCTAACTGTGCTGTGATCCACTCTAAATCTGCAGAAAGCATTATAAATATTTCCGCTTTGAAAATTGTGAAAACATTGTCAATGTCACAACGGATAGTTCTCCAAAATTAATTGGTAAACAAGTTTATGCTAACAGATGGTTCTCCAACTTTAACTGCACAGACAGTAAAAATGGAAGATCTGACAAAAGTAGTGTTTTTGACTGCACCGTTACAAGGTAAAGGTCATTTTGTACACAACATTAGCATAACCTTCAAAANTCATGTTTGAACGAGTCCTACATCCATTCATGTTCATACACGCTTTCCCTCGGGAGGGGGTGGCGGGGGAACCAGTCCTAGTAGAGTTTACGAGAAAGATCTGCAGAGATGTTCTATAAGAAGTTCTATCTGAACATCTCTACAGATCTCTCTCGTAAACTCTTACTTTTTACTATGAGGATGGTCTTTGCAGGTTTTGAGCAGTACCCAAAGTCTGGTCCCTTGGCCTTTAAGTTTCCCAACAATTTTTTAACACCTTCCATATGTCCGACTGCAAAGCTATGATGTGGCGGTGGCAGCAACCACCGAATTATCTAAACAGCAATCTTTGGAGGTTCTGCTGAAAACGAAGGAAGGACCAAACAAAGCCGGAGATGTAATGACGTCACTTGGTACTTGGACGACCTCTGCACCACTTTACCTTGGGTGCTGCAAGCAGGACTTGTCTCATCGATCTTTCATGGAACATTCTGGACACATGGCCGGCTGAGATATCTTGATTCAAAGTGGCTCAGCAATCAGGGCTTTATGAAATGCGTAGCTACGTACTTCGTCGCGAAGTGTCAGACCGTGAACTCATCGCAAAATTCCCATCTCCGCCGCATGTACTTGAGATAGAACTCTTTCAGTTATTACCCGAAATAAAATCCATGACCATTGATCAGGATCAGCAAACAGACTGAATAAAAATTGAAAGCTTTCTGGTGTTTGAAAACGCCCGTGCAGTAACCACAGAGCGATGAAGCTCACGCACAATAGCGTTTTCTTTACAAAAACGAATATAAATCGCCCTGTTCCACCCCGCCAAGGTGCTACAATTTCTCGACCTTCTACACTCTATTTCCGCTTACTTGTAGCGCGCACTGGCTTGGGTTTCTGGAGAGATACATTGTAACACCGCGGATGTTTTTACTAACTTCATTCGTGTTTGGTTGTATGGAAGCTGAAAACTGATTAAAATCCATGTTGACTCCCCTAGTTCGTCTGAGGATGCAAAAAATACTGAACCGTATGCAGAAAGTAAACGGTTGCTCTTGCAGGTTCCAGCTGTGACGCCCTCTTGAACAGACCATTCCCATAGTTGCCATTTTGAAGGAAGCCAACTTGAACGCAAGGAAACACAGTGCGTTTTGGACAACCTGCCCAGAGAATAATGCAGTCGTTTTTCTGATTTTGAAAAGATTATCATGTCGTTCACCCGGTGATCTTTTGTCTATTACAAAACTCTGAAATTGTACCACAGACCCTGAAAGTAAAATTGATGTCCCAGGCAATGATTGTTAAACTTCATTTAACCAAATTGCGTTGCAAATCCCCGATATACTGCACACAGAAAAGGCTGGTATTGTTTGAATCGACGTACATTTATGAGCAGACGTTCAATCTTATGAACATTAATATGGTTGCCACAGATGAAAGTTAATCACCCAACACCCACGACTTATCCTGGGAATTCCCCCCCACGAAAAACCAATACAGGATTTGATCGACTGGCTAAAAAGGGGAGAAAACAAAAGGATTCGCCCTAAAAATGATGTCTTTTTTGTTGCGCTGTAAAATATGTGGATTTGTAAACTAAATTATGCGATAAACCTCGCATTATCATTCTTGTTTGCCTGTTAATGGACGAAGAGTGTTACTTATGGCTTTTATATTTTTTAATTTTGATTAATCTGTGCATAGATAACTTCAGCCCTACCATAAAGGAAATCAACTGCGTTTTGGTTTTCAAAGTGTAATTGAGTTTTTTTGAATTTAGAATTGTTTCCATTTGATGACGTAAATCTTTCATTATCTTGCAACCTTTAGGACTGCCTAATTTCATAAAAGCAACAGCTCAAAGCTCATGAGCAGAATCTGTGGAAAAAACATCTAGTGAAATGTGATGCCATGAATAAATACGAACTACACACAGAATAAGACCAGACAGTAGGCCTCTCTCATAATTGTCTGAATAGTTTGATGCATTGCAAAAGGGTATATTTATTGACCACGGTAAACACCACTGCATTTTGGTTTGACACAAAAAATGGATGACGAAAAGATAAAGACACACAAAGTATAAGTATATCATTGAAGTGAATACGCAAAGCTTTATTGCATCATGACGTACGCATAGGCTGAATAGAGCAGCAAGTTAACAACTGAATACGGTTCAATTTAATTTAATTGCAGTGTTAGCTTTTATTGCTTCGCTAACAGTATAAGTACGTGGCCTATACCAGTTGTTCCCAACCGAGGGGAATTCCTCCCCATGGAGGAATTTCATGAGTTCAGGGGAGGAATTTCCACTTTACAGTCACCTATTCAGTGTAAGTGTTGTACTTCTTTTCTAAGTTGGCATTGGTTTTTACAATTAGTTAATCCATTTTGCATTTTTAGTTCTTTAGTCGACTATCGCACGTTTTTGTTGACTAAGTTCCATTATTTGACAACAAATAGTTTCGGTCCCACTTTTACTAATCAAGTTATTGTCGTCAACAAACACCATTGTTCCAACTGCAGTTTTAATACTAGCCCACGAACCCAATCAGGGGAGGAGTCAAAGTTCCAAAATGTGCAAAGGGAGGAATGCATCAAGAAAGTTTGGGAACCACTGGCCCATACAATAATCTACTGCATAAACATTCCAACAACAAAAAACACATCCCCTCAGATGCTTGACAGAAGTGTCCGCTTCTGTTTGTAGTGGACCTCGCTACGGCCCGGTGCCTAGTCAAGGCGTTGACGACTCAACGAATGCAACTTGCGCGGTGGCGCGATGCGCTCTCATTTTCAACGTTTTCGGCTCGCTCGAGCACTTCGTCCGCTTCGGTGCTGGAAGATCGAGAGTTCGACTTTTGGCAGGGTCCTTCCAAGACATTGTAAATTGGTACTGTAGCCTTCTTACCAGGCGCATGGTGTGCGGAAGAGCAGCAGGGAACACACCCAGAACACAAAAACAAACCGAGTGAAATTAAACCTGAAATCGTACAAATTCCGTCGGGCGCTACAAGACCCTTGTAGTCATAAATCGCCAACAACAAACCCGCATATTAAACAAAAAGAAAGTAAGAAAGAAAGAAAGCAACTTCACGGCGAAAGAAACAGAATGCGAGAACGCGACAAGAATGGACATGTTTGTCATTTTCGTGTGAGCGTCAGCTTAAGAACCGATTGTGAGAGTCGGATTCGTCAATTCGATACGTTTCGAAATGTCTCAAGCTTGTTTGCTTGTTTTCTGTTCATGAAAAAAAGGTAATTAAGTAATCACGCTACGTGTCCATGGTTTTCACCGGGTAAAGACGACGTGTTTACGGTCATACTGAGAAGAGACTCCACACCTACAGACGTGCTCAGACCAAGAATCTACGTCGCGATATAAATGGTTCCCAGACTGGGAACGGACCAGGCCGTTTCTGCTAACCACATAAATGGTTCCCAGGCCGTTTCTGCTAACCACATAAATGGTTCCCAGGCCGTTTCTGCTAACCACATAAATGGTTCCCAGGCCGGTTCTGCTAACCACATAAATGGTTCCCAGGCCGTTTCTGCTAACCACATAAATGGTTCCCAGGCCGGTTCTGCTAACCACATAAATGGTTCCCAAGCCGGTTCTGCTAACCACAGGAAGTCGACGGACTCGGTCGGCAACTTCTTTACGAAGTTCCCGTTACGCCTTGGAATTTTGGTTGGGTTGTCTTCATCAGGATTTAACAGGCCTGTTGCTCGACATGGACTTTTCAAGTTTCATCTTTCCGTGTAGAGACTTTAGTTCGAACAGGATACTTAACTTCCGACAGTGGGCGTCACGGAGTCGTAAACTGTTTTTTTTCTTGCTTTCATTTTTTTGCCTTGACCTGGCATGTTCTGTGCGGCTCGTATTGTTTCGCCATGTTTTGACTCCCGTGATTTAAGTCCGAGCCATGCCTTAGCATTGTCGCACGTTTTGCATCGCAAGCGCCTTCACTAGTTGTTTCCACTTCAATCTGCAACCCGCTGACGGGTACGTCGTCATCGTTTGTGCCTAGTAACTTGCCTAGAGCATTTGCTCGCTGGTAAGTAATCCTACGCGACCTCGACACGCTCAGTGTGGATTTTCTATGCTACCACAGGGCGTGATTTCTCACTTTTTCAGCGCCTGCCTTTCCGTTTTTTCCAAACGCGTCTATTATACGTCCGGCCAGCGCTGCCGCACGCTTGCAGTACCGCATGGGGCATGGGTACCTTCCAATACACCCCAACCCGTTTACCCTTCCATCAGAAGACACATGTGAATAAACGCCTTTCTACGTGTGCTCACGTCACGAGGTCCAATGCACACAAGCAACACTCCTCAGATGTTCCCTGCTCGGGCCCATGGCAGGTGCTTAAACGTGGAGACAAAACTTTCGTTATCACTTGGCACGGAAAACCGTATAAATGCAGTGTTGAACGTTTACAGCCTGTTTTTACACTTAAGGCCAATCTACACTGAGGAGTTGCCAGGAGTAGCCGCGTACGATTCTATGTTTGTTTCATTGCGCCCAGGATTTTGCCATACCAGAGTTGCCGTGCCGAGCGCAGAATTACCCGACGCAACAAAACAAACAAAGAATCGTGCGCGGCTACTCCTGGCAACTTCTCAGTGTAGATTGGCCTTTAGCGCCATTGTACATGCCAGAGAGCTCGATTTCTGTTTCCCCTTCTCCCGCGACTACCGCGCCCTCCCTCGACCATTATAACGTTTATCCCACTAGACGCGTCAGTGGACGCATTANCAGACCCGATATTTACCAGGCCTAATTCGTGTCTTGTAACTTCCTAGTTGTCCAGCTCCTATAGAACTTTTCGGCGTTTTTTTGTGTCGCACCCGCTGATTTGGTATGACCACCAGTGCCACATTTGTCCCATCGCGTGTTTCCCCCTCATCCAATGCCCCCTTGGCTTGTCGCCTGCAGTGACCCTTTCATTTCCACTTGCAATCTGCTGTCCGTTGTGAAACATCTATGTGCTTCGCTCGATCCCTCTGCACTACTGCACGCAACCGCGTCCCCGACACAGCAGCCTGTCACGGATGCGATGAACTCGCCTCCTCGAGCCAGCGTCTGACCGTCTCAGGCTTTTCCGACATCGATCGTCGGGCGACCGTTTGTTGGAATACCTCAGAGCGTGTTCCCTTCTGCGCACCATTCTCCCTGAGCTTTTCTCATGCACTCGTTTCACGTTGAGACTCGACGCAGACTCCGTGAACAACCGCCCAAATTTTCGCGCGGTCGACTTTTGTGCCTACGCGACCTCACTCTGTTATGCCTTCGGCGTCGCTTTCGCCGCCAGCGCAGCGAGTTTTCGAGGAACTGCTTCTGAGCCGCCCGATCGAATCTTGAGCTCGGCCACCGGCCCTTTTCGCTCCGTGCCATTCGTTCATTCCTTCTCATCCGTGGAGCACGGCTGCCGCCCTCCACGCTCCGCTCGTATCTTCGCTCGTATCATTTCTCGTACATGGAGCTCAGCCACCCGCCTTCCCCGCTCTATCTGCGTAATTTCGTTATTTGTATTGTGGAGCTCAGCTATCATTTGGTCTCGATCAATCTGTATCATTACCCGTTCTTCGCATCGTACTATAGTTACCGTCTGCCGTTTTTTTGCTGTGTATCATTATTCGTTCAGCGCAGCATGAACTTCGGTCACTGTTTTTTTGATTTAATGTTTTACGTTGGTTTACCGCCCCGTGGAGTTCGGTTTTCACTTTCCTCACTCTTCTTGTGTTTTGTTTTTCTTTTGTTTTGTGCTTTCTTTCCCGGTTTTGTTTGCGCCAGCCAGCCTCCATTGTCACGGTGCGGTGTGGGGTCTCTGTCACCTCTCCACGCGGTTTTTGCCTGGAGGCGCGCACTCGTGTAGCGGATCACGCTTCGGTCCGCAGCCTAGCCAAGGCATTGATTACTCATCGAACGCAACTTTCGCCGTGGAGCCATACGCTCTCTAAGGCATTTTCGACTCGCGCGAGGACTAGGAAGTACGAAAGAAAGCAACCTCAAGGGGAAAGAATTAGGACGCGAGAACGCGACAAGAATCAATATTTTTTTCATTTTCGTNTGACTGTCAGCTTAANAACAGATTGTGAGAGACGGATTCGTCAATTCGATATGTTTCGAAATGTCCCAAACNTGTTTGTTTGTTTGTTTGTTTTCTGTTCATGAATAAAAATAATGTAATCACGCTTCGTTTCCATGCATTTCACCTAGTCAAGACGACGTACTTACGGTCATACGCAGAAGAGTCCCTCACACCTACAGAGCTCAGAAGAAGAATCTACGCCGCGATATAAATGGTTCACAGATTGGGAATAGTCTGGCCGTTTCTGCTAAATCAGTGATTCTCAAACTTTTTCAGTTTGCGGCGCACTAAAAATATTTAAAAATAAATCGCGGCACACTTACTACAAAGCAAAGTTGCTTTCAAAAAGTAAATGCGATTGGTGTGCCTGTTTTCGGGAACAAATGAAGATTGAAAGGAGGTTTCGTCGTTGCCAAACACACCCGCACTTAGTCGTCATTTCCAAGAAGTCTCTCGTTTTTTGCTTTTGATTTCTGTCAGAGCAGAAAATCCATATTCACAGAGCCATGATGCTGCAATTGGAAAGATTATTTTGATGGCTTTGAAACCGATCATTGAATAGGGTTTGTAAGCACATCGCCAAAACTCATTCAAGCTGTTTGGGGGTAACAG
>JGI24159J19872_10004845_pt1 | contig 17256 bp, 18 predicted proteins | sample Ectturendosymbi4_FD_19872 | JGI IMG/M metagenome (IMG submission 19872) | reverse complement strand
TGACGTCATCGCTAAAAAAATTGCTAGCGGACTGTTTCAAAACCGTAGCGGACGGCCCGAAGACTGGACTGTTAGCGGCCCGTGCCATCTCTACAATTTAGAGATGCCAACCGCACCGCGTTCTGCGCGGTGTCGTTTTTTGAAAAATATTGCCGCGTACCTCGCCAGCGCCGTGTGCAGCGTGGACGTTCATCTGATGATGAATCTTTGCAAAACGAAGAGACTTTTCGGAAGTTATTGTCTTAGATAACAACAGTTGCTTTTCTTGTTTATCCTACAGCTTTTAGCTGCGTTTTCGCGATGAGTCTGGACGAAGATTCAAAGGTAGAATATTGCTGTTAGATTTCCTGCAGGTGGTGTGCTGCAGTCACTGCTCTGATGCACTGGCATGCGAATTGCTAATCCAGAACTCTGGACAGCTAACTGCTAGGCATCTAACTAGGAAAATGCTTTCTGGGCTGCAAGTTTAAAGGTTTGTTAACTACCCATTCTTCTGTATAATGTGAACATTGTATTACTGTAGTAGGCTATACTGCTTTGACTGTATGGCAAAACTGCTTTGAATGTATGTTATCTCTCCTTGACAATTAATGCAAAATTCAGTGTGAATGAGGTTTAAGTTAATACACCGTGACCTTGCCATGCTGACTACATATGCGATAATTGGTGAAACATACAGTGTATCACATAACCAATGCTCAATTGCAATATAGGTACGGAACACATATAAAGATTATAAAACTGTATAAAACTTTGACACAATGCAAGCAGGGGATGTATGTTGGTGGAAACAGTGCTTTGAAGGGATTTTTGCTTGTGTGTCAGTTAGTGCAACTGCAAAAACCAATATCTTATTTTGATAAATTGTGACAGAAAACTTGCTATGACTTTGCACACAGTAGCAAAGAGTGGCGTGACAATTTAAAAGAATTAAAAACATTTTGTAGATTTATAGGTAGTGTCTGCTTTTCTTCATGAGGCAAATGATTGTAGGTTTATATATATGGTGCCCATGCTGGGACTATAAGTTTTCCTATAGTTGAAGACCATTGGTTGATGCGGCCACATGACAAATAGGATATGCAAAGAGACAACAGTTTAGGGTTTAGGAATACGGCATAAGGATTTAGAGGTCGAGGTCAGGTTTTAGGGATAGGGTTTATGGTTAAGGTTTAGCCTACATTTCATACAACACAGACAAGAAGGTGCTAACAATTTGCCAGCACTAAAGACATGACAAAACTCCTCCGTTGGACTCTGACGTCACAGTCAGCTAAGCAGGTCACATGTTTCGAACTTTCCATGAAACATGACCACTTCAACTGATCAAGTTCGGCTAAAGGCAAAATAGCTCCAACAATGCTATTAATGAGGCAAAATAGACAATGTCAAATTTATTGGAAAATCTTACACCTTGAGAAAAATGTTATGAAAAGCACAGTGTTTCAGGTGAGGGGGTGCAAATCGCCATTGCTGTTAGGGGGTAATTTGGGATTGCGGTGTAGCGCGGATGCGGACAGGGTAATGTACAACAAACGCGGTGCGGACAGCGGACAGAAGCTGCTGATGCAGTGCAGATGGCGGGCACAAATTTTCTGTCTGCGCCATCTCTAGTTTGCATTGTGGTGCTGCAAATTCTGCCAGAATGACAATGGTGAAAAATAGCCACAGCACAACTCGCTGTGTTCGTTTGTGCGGAGAGAGCAACAGACTAATGGCCTATGCTTTTGCTCTAGACAGGAGTGCGCAACACTGTTAGTTTAGTTAAACAGTAGTGTACAAGTATCAGAGTGTGATGAAGGATTTGATGTAAAGCAGTGGTTCTTATCCTTTTTTTTACCATGCCTCCCTTAAGTAATTGTACTTTGTTTAAATTCAAGCTCCTGACTTTAAAATAGGCTGTAAAAACTACTGGTAAATTTTAATGATCAAACTTTCCATATTGTAGGGTGCGTAAGTACTTGTGCCCCCCCTGGAAATTTATTGATGCCCACGTGGGAGGAGCGCCCACCAGTTTCAGTTAAGAACCACTCACATGAAGCTTTTTTGGGTAAGTGGGCCCACTGAACAAGTGATACACCTCTTGGGAAAATGAGAAAAGGATGTCAAGTTTAACGGTTTAATACACAAAATACTTGTTACAGACAAAAAAAAACTTTTAAATATTGCTGATGTGAAAGGAGAGCACATTACAAAAACTAATTTTAAAGAATCATTTTAGGACCCTAGTCGTGGCTTGAAGACATTCATTACCTAATAAGCTGTCTGATCATGAGAAATATCACTATCATCAGTGGTGATGTAAATTAATGCAGTAGATCGTTCAAAACTCATAGTAAAAGGAGTGACCGTTTATGACACAAAGACATCAAACCACGTGCTAAAGCCATGTGCTCTTTGAATCACTTGATGAAATTGACTCAGTTTAAATTGAGGCAGTGTCTATTTTGCCGCCAAGATGCAAGTAGCAACAGGATTGGCAGAAACGAAGCAACACTAAGCACAAAAGATAAACCCTTAAGCTAACCCCTAACCTTATCCCTAACACTAACCCTTAACCTTATCCCTAACATTAACCCCTAACCTTAACCCCTAATCCTAACTCTAAAGCTCACCCTAATGGTAACCCTTAATAACTGAGCCTTTTATTTGCATTGCGTCAGGCCAGGCGTATCTGTAGTTACTTCCTATTAGTAAAGGCAGATATCCTTTCGCTAGCTATGGTCATGTTCGTTACTGTTCCCTGAATGGAGCTGTTCAAGTCGTTAACGTTGCTGAATATATCTGCAAGGTATGCCAGGGACATGATGAACTCTTCGTTTTCAAACTCTTAATTCAAGTGCTATGTCACTATTTCGGTGTATCAGAAACTGCTTGATTTTTTTGCGCAACTCAAAAACACGAATAAGCACTCAACCACGGGGTAGCCACCTCACTTCTGTGTGGTAAAGAAGAACGTTGTGTTGAACCTCAACTTCATTACAAAACACTTTGAACAAACAGTGATTCAAGGCTTGGCCTCTGATAAAATTTATTGCACTCACAACGAACAATAGACAACACTTTCTCGAGTTGGTCAGGTAATGACTTTGCTGCAAGGGCATGGCGATGTAGCACATAAATGTGTGATTGCAATGTGAGGTACCTCCTTTTTGACAAGGGCTGCAAAGCCTGATTTGTTGCTGAACATGGCTGGAGCTCCATCAGTGCAAAGTGATCCGCACATATCAAGTGCCAAAAACTGTGCTTCAAAAAGAAATTTTTAACAATATTGAATACATCAATTGCTTTTGTGGTTGTTGTCAATAGTTCACAAGACAAAACAAGAATTCTTCAATCTATTCTTTCTCCTTCACATACTGCACAAAAACCAGTAACTGACTACAAAAACTGACATCAGTTGACTCATCCAACTGCAGGCTCACTTTGATGGGATTGGCTTTGAAATCGGCTATTACCTGCTGCAAGAGAAGATGTCTTTGCTCAAGTCATGAATCCTAGAACAAATAATGTCATTTCACAACAGTACTTGCCTTAGCTTTTTCCTTGCCTCAGTTCCCAGTTTTGTTTTGCCATTTGTAGTGCACACGGTTTCACAAGTTCTTCAGCAACTGTATGAGGCTTTCTTTTCTGGGTACACAAGAATGCAACTTGGTAAGATGTCAGCAATAATTGCTTTTCCATCGGTGTAAATCCCTGCTTTAATAAGGTTCCACCACTACCAAATCATGCCCTGTTGATTTTCAAGGTGTTGAAATCATTCGCAGACTGCACACCACCGTGCTGATTATTAAAATGTTCATTTAGTTTTGAAGGTTTCGGATTGGCATTAACGAATACTTCGTTGCAGAGTATGCGCTGTGGTCGTTGCGTTCTATCTTTTTCTGTCATGCAAGTGAAACCATATCTAACATAGTCCTCATTCCACTTGTGTTTCTTGGACATGTTTCTTAAAAATTAATGTACTGATATTCACACAAGATACCTGACTCCCAAAATTAAAAACTGTACCCTTAAAATAAATGGTTAATTAACAGTTAGCAACGAATTCTTTACTCAACAACCAGCAACAAAGTAAGTTAGGTGACAGCACTTTGTAGAAACAAGCTAAATATAAAATGAAGCTAAATATAAACATAATACAACCAACTAGTCTCAGCCTAGGCATAGTCTAGTGGTTTGCAAACTGTGGGCCTTTTATCATGCATTTTTGGGGGGCCACACAACAACATTTTCTTTGTGGTCTATTGTACAAGCTACAGTCTTGTGCCAGGCGTGTGGGCTCAAGCATAGGCTACTTAAACATCTATGGAACATTGATTGTTTGACATTAAAAGCATTGTTTTTGTCATTATATAGTTTATAACATTACAATTGCATTGTTATGTAACAGGTAACTGAATGTAGCAAAAGTTTGAAATTGGGCCTTCAGAAATAAGCATGGGTCATTAATTATAACTGAAAGGACAGTTTGAGCCACCGTAACAAATGTTTGCCGATAACTGCCCTATAGTCATAAGCAGTGGGTAATGTTATGTCATACTACTGAGAATTACGAATAATATTCAAGAAAATTTGGTTTGAAGTTCCAGGGTGCATATCCTTGAAAATTTTGGTACACGTACCCCCAAGGGATACGTGTACCCCTGGTTAAAAACCACTGCTATAGAGTTAAGCTACAGTTGGGATTTAACCTGAACAATACAATGACTTCACTGCCATGTGTGGCTGTACATGCCTTATGCACCAGTAACAAAAATCTCTGTATCAGTCCAAATCCCAGTTTTTCTTGCAGCCAGGTACCGGTAATTAAAAATTATGAACTTAAGATTGTTCACAACTGCTTGGATTTGGCAGAGACTAGTCTAATGTACAATAAATACATAAATGAATTCACTTTGATTCTGCAAAAGTCTGGTGTTGGGTTGTAAATGTGTTCAATTTAGGTGATCCTCACTAATATCTTAGTACTAAGATGACGTCAGGCTAGAAATAACCATCTTCGGATAATAATCCAGATCTTTGCCTAAACCAGATAAAAATCATTGGTCAAATCAAAACCAGATTAACCGACGTTTGTTGTATGAAGGGAAGTATCTACAATACATTTTTACAGCTTCTGTGTGTCTTCCCGCACCCTTATTATTTTACCTGCACAGCATTTCTTTCTGTAGAACCTACAGATTTTGTGCATTATACAGTAGCTAACTTTGACTACAGTAGATTTATAGATTTTTATAATTTGTAAGTATTGTTAAATTATGCAATGTTTCTTGCCTAAAAAATATTGTAAGAGTTTGACAACAACTTACTAATTTTTTTAGAAGTGTTAAAGAATTTCATAAAAATTTAAGCAGGTTTTGCAAAAAAAGTTTCTTATAATTTCAACTGCAACATACTTTATAAAAATGTCATCTGAATTTCTGCAAGCTGCTGATGATTTGAAAAGTCTTCCCACTCGTCCTAGTGATGAAGATCTGCTTGAATTATACGCTTTTTATAAACAAGCAACAGTTGGAGATTGCAACACTGAGCGTCCTGGCATGTTTGATATGAAAGGTAAAGCAAAGTGGGATGCTTGGAATGGAAAAAAAGGACTGAGCAAAGGGGATGCTGAAAACCAATATGTTGCTAAAGTTAAGAAGTTAAAAGCATAAAATTTGAAACTTCTCTTGTGAGATTTAGAACTTTCATGCATATCTTTTTGATTTGGCATGAAGTTATGTTGACATCTAATGAACTAAACCTGTCATTCATCACCTTGTTCAGAATTGAAAGCATTGTTGTTTCCATTGGACTCCATTTTGTTGTGTTGTTTTATTTGCAAATCCTACATCTATGTAAATAATGCTAGTTCATTGGTTGTGAAGCACATGCTATGCAAGATTGAAAAGCTGGTTGCATGTGTGTAATTTTATAAAAGGTTTACAGATTGCAATTACCAAAGTTTTGTAATTGCAAACATTATGATCCTTTCTTGTCTGTTCTATTTTGATCAAATGTTTACCATATACTTTGATGGTGTTTTATTGTAAGTCATATTAAATTTTTTTTAGCTTTGCGAATTATAGGTTTTTTCTTGTCATGCTATTGTATATTACAACATATTGAGCATACTATGCAACTGANANATTGCATAAATATGTAAGAGCAATCATGTGTAAAANAATAGCAAGTATTGTTTTATATTATGCTCACTCATTTGGTGATTGGTATCTTAACTGTATTTCAAAGATAGGCATTACGTTCTAGAAGCTGAACTCATAAAAATGTATCTTTTGTTAAGTTTGGCTATTAGTTTTTCATGGGTCGGACATCATATATCATTTTTTATGAGTTAAGACCATGATGTCTATGAGCTTGGCCACTTACTACAACTGTGCTGGTGTGTCTGGCTGTTCATTTTTTGGTCATAGACCAAAATGATTTTGAAATGACTGAATTAAGTCAATTTGGTCAGAATGTCTGAAAATGGAGGAAGAAAAACACTGTTACGGCGAGTTTTAATGCAACTGTGAAACAAATGACTGAAATGTTTCAGTGACCAAATGTCTCAGCAAAAATGGCTAAAATGTCTCAACGAAAAAACAGGTGTCTGGCACTCTGCAATGCTTGCTAGTTATGCAACACATTTGTGTATTCTTGACATTAATTTTCCATAATCAGTTAAGGCTTTTTCATGCAAGTTTCCTACTACTTTGTTATAATTGCAAACAAACAAAGCTAGATTGAAAAATAGCATAACTTTTCCTTTAGTTATGTCACGATAATACTCAATCTTTCGTTTATACCTGTACCTAATGCACCTGGACTGTGTCCAGTGTGTTTTTCAGCATTTTGCTTTTAATTCCATGATGTCCTACAGTAGCACTTTTGCCTTTAGTAAGTTATAAGTTTAACTGGAAAAAACTGTTTCAACTTCCGGTTGCATACACTTGAAGTTGTATCATAGTTGTGGTTAAATGCAAAATTTGGTAGATTGTGAAGTACGTGCTGTGGTGCCATAAATTGAAATGTGTACAGTATGAGCAGTGACATCACATATTTTGCGCACCTGTAAAATTCCAAACTTGGCACCTTTGTTTATAAATCAATAGTACAGTGTTATTTGGATTATCACATTAAGTGGAAAAGTGCAACAAGTTTGTGCCACTTGCCAAACGCTATATCTGGAACAATTTGTATTTATGTCACATGGATTTTGATCAAGATCAAATTTGTGAAATTTTTATGACATGCAGCTTTGTCATCTATAAATTGTGCTGAATATTTTAAGTAGATCAGCGTTTGTAATTTCATTGCTATCACAATGTTAATCATGGTATGTTTGTGCCTAAGTTCCAGTAGCATTTTTAGCATGGTCTCCCAATGTGTTATGTGCTTAATCATGTTATGCATTTAATCATTTTGATGTTGCTATGTTGATGTATCCAGTACAATCTAGTATGATGTTTTTCTGACTATGGCTAGTACCCATGTCATTGTGCAACTAATATGGTTGCTGTGCTTGAATTGCAGTTGGTGGTACACATATATCCAAGAGGCAGCGTAGTGTAAAATGGTAGCTTGCTCAGGCTACATTTGCAAGGCTTTTGCAAACTGTAGAAGTTTTTGTGATTGTGTAAAAAAGATTCCAGTTTTAACATTATTCACCAAAGATCCTTGTCCACTGTGTGACATCGCCAAAGAACGCATAGCCCATTTGTCTGATGAGGTGGGTGGTCATTTGTTTTTATGCTAATACTGTATGGTAGTTGTTCAATATTTCATAGTTGTTGAAATTTTGAACTTGGTCTGGAAATTAGATTTTGATATCACTACTCAAAACATTATGAAGCAAACTAATTGTGGGGTACTCAGCTGTAGTTCATCCTTAAATATTGACTTATGTAAAACAAAACCCATGAAACTAATGAACTGTGTTGGCACACAACGTGGAAATAGCAGAAAAGCACCTGTTCTGTTTTAAGTGCCAGCAGTCTGGTGACATATTTGATTCAGTTCAATTTCATTTATACTTGCTTTCCATATACAGAATATTATTTTTGGAGTGTCATGATTGGTCCGTGTGTACTCATTACTCAGTGCCAATCCCCACTTGCTTGCACTGTGGGCCATGTAGCTGCCTTCATAGTAAATGCTGCATTCTTCTTCATCGGTTGAGCGAGTTGTTCAAATCCACTGCTTGGCTGCATTAGATCTTGGAGCAGGTGTTGAACAGCCAGTCAATTGTTTGATCATCCAGAACCATCAGGCTGTGCAGTCCATGGGGAGGTTGATGATTAGACATTGGAGGACAACATGGTAAACAGTTTGTTCTTCTGCACCATACTCACAGGCTGCAGAAGGGGCCATGGCCAATTTGTGTAGGCTGGAGCAGAAATGTCTAACACTGGTGCAGAGGCGGTTAAGCCGGACCCAGGGCTGTTCTTGGCAGGGCCATTTCAGGAGGGTGGGTGCCGCTGTCGGAGATGAAAATACGTGGAGTCTTGTCTGCATTCCATTGGTGATCAAACCAAAGCACGGCACTTCTGTTGTTGTAGTTGTCAGATGACGACTGCATTGGTGGCAAGTCAATGGTAGCACTGCATAAACCCACCCACCAATGCTGAGTATAATCGGCTGCAAGTACAGTATTATTTTTTAAAATTTCAGTATGATCTGAACTCAGTCTGGCTTTGGTGTCCTGTGCTCAACCATTTGTGCCATTTGGATCTATGGTATTTTTGTTTGTTTGGTTTGTAATTTTGAGGCATTCTGACCAAACTGACTTTCTGACCAACACCTCATGTCTATCCCAAAAATTTTCACAAAGCTAACTTGAGACTTTGATATACTAACTAAAAAGTGTGATCAAAAACACTGTTTCCACCTAATTAGATAATCACTTTCTTTGTTGATTTGTAAAATCATACATTTGTAAACAAAAATGTCTTTTGCAATAAGCCCTACATTCTTCTTCTTGCGTATGGAGGTTTCCCTCTGAGTTTGCATGCTTTGTTTGTTGCGGAAAGGCGCGCAATCACGACGCATGAATCACAGCATACAAAGTATAGTGAGGTGCTGGCATACGAACACGATACAACAGCGTGATACAGCACGTAATTGCACAAAGCGCAGTCGCAATTTTGGGCCACTGTGGGCGGCAGCAGCATTGGCCCATGAGCTGAGTGTTAGGCTCCTTGCTCAAGGAAACAACCGGCGAGGGGGATCGAACTCCCGCCTCACAATTGTGAGGCCAGCTCTTTACCGAAAGAGCTAACCGGCCACCCTTTACATGATCATGCTTAATACTTGTCAAAAGACAAAACTTTTTGTGGAATTTGCTTCTCATTTGTGCTAGTTCATACAAACAGTCCATCCATCTGCTCGCAATGTGACTTGCAGTCCAATTTTAGAAGCCAGTGCTGCCTGCATATGTGTGCTATTCTTTGCGCACATCCCGTTCCTGGTGAATTGCAGCACATTCAATGCTACGTGACTGAAAGGTTGCAACAGCAGGCAAACAGATTGGCGGCACCTCATTTAAACACACTGGTGAAACTTCATAACAAAAAAGTTATATACAGACATCAAAATACCTTATACAAAACGCCTTGCGCTCCAAATCTATATGTAAAGCCAAATTTCTATAGCAGTGTTTCCCAACCTGAGTCCGCAGACTCGAGTTAGTCTGCAGAAGGCTCTGGATGAGTCCACAAGCACCAGAGGCAAACAGTCGAAGTTTTTGTTGGTACAGGTGTGATTTGATGACCCCAGGCCCTCATTTTGACAAACTTGTGAAAAAACTCAGAAACGTGATTCTCATTAAAATTTGTGAATCTGGGCCATAAACAAATTTTGCCAAAACTATTGTTTGTATTATTAGCGTACCCTTAAGTCTATCTTGAGTCCGCAAAGACTTATACTGGTCCGAAAATAGTCCGTATCCTAAATAGGTTGGGAAACACTGTTCTATAGGATACAATCTCTAACTACTTTGCATTTTGGCATTTGGCAGTGCATTTGGAACAAAATCACAGCTGCAAAACAAAGCATAAAAATATTTCAGTTCTGGCCAGTTTTTGTTTCCATCTGAAAAAAAACAGTGAAATTACATCCCTAATAAGCAATCACAGGTGCATTTTGCCCCTTCATGAGATCTAATAAAAACATGTTATTTGGGAGCTGCTTTTTTGACATTTTCAACATTTTGTATGAATAACAGTTTGAATCAGCAGCAGTGAAGTGTAACATTGCTGTATACTTTTTAGTTTCATCTTCAAACAGTTGATATTACGGATCCAGCAAATGAACATTGGTGGGAAAAATATAAATATGACATACCTGTGTTTCATTTTGAAGGGAAGTTTTTAATGCAACACAAAGCTGACATCTCATTGTTGAAAAAAGTTCTAGATGAATACCATAGATCAACTGTCTAAAAATTGAAAGGTGAGTTTTATAACAAAGTGACTCTTGAACTGAAATGTTTTTAAAATATAAGTGTGTAGCAGTTGTAGTTGAGTTGTTTGATAGAAAATACATTAGCATTTCACGTCAGGGCCTTCTGATGTTAGCTTGTTTGGAGGTCTGAAAATTGATTTTAGCAAAACGTATTGCGGTGTCTATTTCCATGACTAATGGAAGACAGCCACCCAACTGAACCTAGATTCTTTGCAGCCTCCCACATTAATATTGCTGTACAAACACCTTTTGCAAGACCTAGCTCAGCAGAACATTGCTACTATTTTGTGTATGCATTTGTGTGTGTTAACACCATTGATGTTTCAGTATGATATGGCACTAAGTGCATGTGTGCTTTAATGTTCTCCTGGCATATGTGAGTATGATGATTCCAACAAACATATCTCTTAGCACAAAAGTATGTAAAACCAATTGAATCATCTAAAATGTCTACTTGACAGCGTTATGGTAGATTGCTTAATGTTTATCTCTACTTCGTACAAAATAACAATCACTAACAGTTTATGATTGACCTCTGATTTACATTAATATCTGCAAACATTGGTATAAGTCAGTAGTCATGTACACATCAATGATATTGTACTTTTAAAAGCACCTTTTTATCAATATTATAAAGTTGGCAATTTGGCAAATTAATTCAGAGCAGTAAAATAAAAAAAAACTGGAAATGTAATTCAATGCAGTAAAATTCAAAACTGCTTTTGGGATTACCTACCATATTAGACGCATCTTTATAGAAGTGAGCTTATCTTAGTAAGAGCTGTTATTGGGCAGTGAAATATATTTCATGCAGAACATGTGCTCATGTGTACAAGATTTTGTTTATGCACAAGCAATGCACCAATATCGAACAGTTCAGACGTATTTATTGCTTGTGACACTGAGTTTGGCATGTCATTATACTAGAGTAAAGAGAAACACGTGATACCATTGGCAGTAATACCCACACACGCTGGGTTTGTGTTGCCATATATGTTCATGATTCACTTGATACAAGAGAATTACAAGCATGATCTGTGTGCATTATTTTCCAGACCTATTTCTGGTTGAATAACCATCTGATTGGAGTTGAAGTTCATGGAATTGGTAGATGTATTGACAGTTGTACCTGTCTTTAGCTGTTTCCAGGAACTTCTGCTTAGTTTTCATTGTACAGTAAATTAATGAACACTGCAAGCAATAATCATATTAGCCCAAAACTTTCTGAAATGTGTTGAAATAAAGCTATGTTGTTTTTGCCATATGACATGCAATACTTTATCCAGGTCTTACACTTCTGTTAAGGGCTGCATTCTCAGTGACCTGTTCCTTTGTGTATGTGTGGTTACTTGTGCTGCTCACTCACTGCTGTGTGCAGGATGGAACACACATTGCTGTGGAAAAACATTCAGCATGCTAGCGAAGTTGAGCTGCTTGCATACTTTAAGGACATGAAAATCAGGGACGTTGAAAAACTGCTACAATATGTCCATGCGAAGTCAGGTGACAGTGTTGTGCATATGCTGGCCCGTCACGGCCAACTAAAAGCTTTGCAGTATGTGCACATTCATTGCCGGTGTTCACTGGATTCTTTAAACTTGGACGGAAAAACTCCACTGCACGAGGCTGCTGTACACAGCCAAAACTCGATTGTGCAGTACCTGCTTTCTCAAGTGGTTAATGTTGATCCTCTCAAGAAGGCAGGTTGGCCACCGCTAATGATGGCTTGCACTAAGATGGACAATCTTCCTATTGTAGTTTTGCTGGTTGAAGCTGGGGCAGATCTGAGTTTAAAAAATAAGGTGAGTAGCTTGTTACATTCGAACTGAATGACATGTTTTTATACGTGCGTAAGAGCAACTCATTTGTTTTGACAATGGACCTTAAACCGTGAAATTTAAATTTGTTTTCTTCTTGGTCAGTGTTCTTATTAACAGTGATGTGCTGACTGATTATTATTACCACTATTTTCTGCAATTTTGGTTTATATTTTTGAGTGCTTTTAAATCACCAGTTTTTCGGTACATGCAAATTACAGGGCGAATGTTTATCCTTTTGTGGCTGCATTTTCTTTTCATTTTGACCAAGCAAACAGACCCGAATGTTGACATTGCATCGAACCACATCGGGACATATCGGGGTTTGGTGACGTTTGTGTGGCACGGGATCTCCAGGAGCAGTGCTATGTCCGAGATTTCGCTTCGCTCGACTCGTGCCGGCATAAAATTAACGTTGTCCGGACAGCATCAACATGCGCGTCGTGCCCAAGTGAACTGTCGTGTTGGTGAATTGTATCGGTTAATCTTGATGTTTTTAAATTGCCACGATTCCCAACCGTCATGTGTTGCTGAACCAGTCGTCGCCGATTGGTTTGACGGGAAATACGCACATATACACCGGGATTTGCGTACCAGAGGGAAAATACGGATATATGTACCAAAATAAGAAGCCTTCTGCCTCTTATCGTTGCGAAATGATTTTTAGCTTGTCTGTTATTCTTGCGCCCTGACCCAGATATGTCTCAATAGTTATCGGCCTGGATCTGGATTAGTTCCCACATACAACTATTGCCAACAAGCAACTAAAGATATGGTTGTGTGACCGTCATGATTGCATATGGTGGCGTCCAAATTCTCGTCTGTTTGTATATTCACAGTTGTCAGTATGTTAATATGTCACAGCAATTGTGTCCGTGCACCCGCTGACTGATAAGTTCAACTTGGTACCTGGTCATTTACAATTTTGCATCTATGCATCTTAAGATGGGCCCGATTTGCACAAATACTTTGTATGCAACAGATCGCTCAACCTAACCAGAGCGCGAAGTGTCTTTGCTGGAATGTAGCAGTTGGCTGCAAGAAAGTGTTCCATGGTATCATGAATAAACCACATATCTATGAGGCTTACACTGTCACATTTGTAGAACAACCCAGTTTTCACTCGCTGGATACGTATGAAGATGAATGGATTAACGAACTTGTCGCACAAATTGATATTCCAAACATGATCCTCCCTCGTGCGAAATTATTTTTTGTACCCCTCTGCGTTGTTCATTGATTTTTCCCATTCGGGTTTGTGCACTTTTTGAACGTTTTTTACCATCCATGTAGTTACCGATGTTGATACCTCCCTTCACAACGTTTAGCATTTAATTTTAAAAGCGCTCCCTACAGCAACGCTTCTCCAACAGTGGGCCGTAAAGAACGTAAATGGGCCGTACACGATTTTTTGAACTATTCCAATTTTGACTAACGTGCAAATAGGAATTAGTTTTTCGTAATAAGTATGCGTGTGAGCTTGTCTTCTATCCAGCCTCGACTCGATCTGATCATATCCAATAAATAAGCTTAAGCATCGCATTGAAAGTAAATTGAATGTGTGCTTCGCGTTGTTTGTTTGCCACGCCGTCTTATCGCGGACCCTGAAATAAATTATCGGTAAAAGTGGGCCGCAAGGTGAAAGGTTGAGAAGCACTGCCCTAGAGTAGTACGTCTGCCAACCGTATGAACGCATTTCTGCTCACGCATTCTACCAACGCTGTGTTGTGAGTAATAGCGGCGTGATTTCGTCAATGTGGGTTTGTTGCGTTGCTCGATAATTGGCCTAAGATAGTTTTCCAGTTGCCGTGAAAGCAATTATTTGGGAACGACATATCTTCCAGCTTTTTACTTGCCGCAACATGTGTTTTTACTTATTCATTCCAGTCTTGGCCTTGTCTGTTTTCTCTGCCCTTGCTTCGGCCTTTCAACGTTTCACACGTAAGCATTGCTTGCCGATTACAGGACTGAGGATGCGTAGTGTTGCGCGAAATCGATTTCCTGTTTTAAAAAATTGCTTCTCTTTGAATAAGAGCTGACGATGCCTGCCCAGTGGGCGAAATATATACTCTGCAAGATCCTAGCGTCTGATTTCTTTGCTGGGAAAGGATTCCTTTCGACAGATAGTGAAAAAATTGCTGGTTGGTTCAACTTCGTCGCACCTCGCTTTTGTGAAGACCAGTTATTTGCATGTGCAAGCGTGAATCATCGCAGTCATGAAAGCAGAGCCCCCAGTCATTTGATTCCTCGAAAGCTTGCAGCAAACCTACAGCTCTTAATTGCTGACTTCGTTTATGGGCATATTTTATGTGGAAGTATTTGCAACTGTAATTTAAAAATTATTTCTGTACACAAGATACCGAACGAGTTTTTCCTTGTTTCGTGGTCTGGAAACTATCACAAGTTACTGAATTCAGTCTTATTAACATTAAATCTCAAGACTTCAGCAAATCTGCAATTAATTTTCAGACTAAACATCGTGAACGTTAGGGCAAATGAAGAATGTTATCACTCACTTGAAATTAATTCGTTTTTAGCTTGTTTTTACTGGTGAAATGTTTGCAAACTCTTCCTCACTTTCATTGCGACAGCACAGACTTTGTTAGCTGCATATAACGTCGCCTTATACTCGCGAAGACATTGGTGTGCAGCATGTGACGGTGTTGTGCTTAATCTGGTGAGCGACGCTGATCATTCACGAGAAAATGAATGCACAATGCTCTGCTCGATTGGTCTTTTAATTGATGAGCAATAACCAGGCGCATATTGTTTCATGAGTTCCTGCGTTGTGACACATTCCGACCAATTGTTGTTGAGAACTGAACTGCAAGCTTCGCAAATTTTATTTAGTCAGCTCAGGGTCTTTTATCGAGTTGACGACAAAGTTTTAGTTGGTGCTGACGCATTAACAAACATGGCCACAAAGCATTTGAAGTAATTACAGCACCAAGTTTGCAAGCTCCGTGGACGTTGAAATGATTTTTTTTAGCTTTGTGCGCTGAAGTGAAAATTTTTTTCAAAACACGTGTAAGGTTGTTTGAGGTACTTCTTTATCGTATTGTTTTTTGCATTTTTGAAATCGAGACTGCGATTCACGCTTTTGCCGAACCTTGTTTCAAGTCAGTTGCGACAAGTGTTAACCGTGTTTTGGGACCGGGGCACAGCAACATGCGCTTTTTAGGCGATAAATGGCCAGGAATCAACAAATCAGGATTCGCACGTGTTGTTCGTTCGTTTCAGGCTTGGTCTCACACAATAGTTTTTATACTGGCAGGACGGGTGGAATTGTTTTCATGTCGCTTGCCGGACAGGAGACCTTTCAGTTTTGGCCTATTTGCATGGCAAGTCTGCATCCCTGTGCAGAACAGTCAGCAACAATTTGCGAACCCCTCTACACACCGCTGCTCTGCACGGACGTTGTAATGTGGTGAAGTTCCTCGTCGACACTTGCGAATTGAAGTAAGAAGGCCGGGATTGGTCTGTTCGATATCGCAGTGTCCTGTTCGGGCGGATGGTTTATTTGAAACTAACACAATCTGGCAAATGTGACCGCTTTTTTCCGCATGCTGGCTCAGCGTAAATCTCTGCGTAGCTTTGCTGGGTTTCTGATTAAGAAAAATATATTGCGTTGATTTTGCGATCTGTTAATAATTAATAACGTCGCATGATCAATTAAAGTCAAGGCCGGCTGTTGGTTTTTGTAATGATCGATGTCGCACAGGAAACTCAAACTTTAGTCTGAGTACGTTGGCCGAGCATGTCTCGTCGTTGTTTGTCGTGCTGCCAAACTGATAAGGAACGACCTTGAAGTTAATGTTCTTGCAAGGGCAGAAAACGCCAATGAGAACAAAAAACGCTTGCTGCTGGTACCATGTGCCGACACAGAATAGCAGCGGCAGCAGCAGAAGTTCGTTTGTCGGCCCACACGATTAGCACCGGGACCTGTTGCTCTTATTGGTTGAATGACCACTCTGTGCGGTGTTGCAAATAACAACGGAATTTCATTCGAGAAATATACTACCAGTTAAGGCGCTGCCGCGGTTGGTCGAATCACTGAACGTTAGCTCCTACACGACCGAGCAATGTTCAAGACCAAATTTTATTTTTGTTCAGTTGGCTAACTTAAGGTTAACTTCACTTTCAGGCCGTCAGACAGGGACTCCTGCGGGAGCACGGCGTTGATGGACGCGGTTCGAAGCGGTGACGTGGAAACGCTCGACACGCTTTCAATGCTTGATTCAAGTGCTTTCTCTCAAACGGACGCGATTGGCCGAAACTGCCTGCACATTGCGGCCGAAGCTGGCCAGGTCTCGTCCGTGAAGTTCCTGATAGAACGCGGCGGCATGGACCCGAACTGTCGCGTCGAAGCGAGTGGCGTCGGCGCCGGCCAAACCCCCCTGCACTTCGCGTTCAAGGAGAACCATACGGACGCCGTGAGTGCGCTGGCGAAGCTCGGAGCAACAGATGAGATTCTCGACGATAAGGGCCGATTGCCGCGAGACATGGTTGTCAAAAGGTACAGAAGAATACCTAGCACCTGAACGTGAACATTGTCTGGCAGGCCCGTAGTCAGGTTTAAAGGTTTAGGGAGCAAAATACATTTTTAAGGGGTAAAGATTTTTGTTCTTATTACATGTAGACAAACTTCTTCTGGGCAAAACAACATTGCGGGGGTGGGGGCGCAATATTGTTTGTGGGGTCATTACCATGCGTGTTGTTATTTCAGTGCGTCGTGACCTCTTTTGACCTCACCATGCCGCACCCTGTTGGCTAGTCCCAAGTTATTAGTGTCTGAAAATATGTTTATTTTTTGCCGTTTGTTTGATTTTTAGTGCAAAGTCCGTTATTACAGAATCACCATCTTTTCGTAGAAACGAGCTTCGAACGTCATGGGCTTTTTATCATCAGTGAGTTAGCACTGTGGTCTTACGAATTTGAAGTAAGGTGCTTGAGACCGAGGTTTTCTGTCATATATCACGCAAGCATTGCCGCA
>JGI24159J19872_10004844_pt1 | contig 17258 bp, 8 predicted proteins | sample Ectturendosymbi4_FD_19872 | JGI IMG/M metagenome (IMG submission 19872) | reverse complement strand
TTCTTGACTATTCTAATCACAAGCAATTTTTCCTTTACAAGGCTTTTGCTTCCATAACTTCAGCCCCCCCCTTAGAAAAATCCTGGCTGCGTCCCTGGTGAAAGGTGCTTCGAAACTTATATCATGATTTTCATCTACATTTTCAGGTGCTCTGGTTAAAGCCACTGTTTTAACGTTGCTTCTTTAAAAGCTCTGTTGGAAAAAAAACGTTTCAGTCGCGGTGTTTTAGCTTACACTGCCAGATTCTTGCGCTTTTTCTCCTCAAAAACTTTGCCTTTTTTAGATGCTGATGGCATTTCAGATTTCGCATCTCGCTAGCTAAACACTGCATTCTCGTTTTCTGCTCTTTTCGTTCTAAAAATCGACTGATCAAAAACCTTTTCTGACGGACCACGCAATTACATGTAGTATAAACATCTTGACTAACTTCATATGTTTATGATGTAACGAAAGGATAGCACTGTAGCTATCGGAAAAGTGCGTTTCCACCGTACATTACGTTTTATGACGAAACAAAGGTCGCAATTCCGCTGCGGCTACCTCCAGATGCCACAAGAAGTAGGAACCATCGATACTGAACAGTAACCACAGCAGAACTAGCTTTGCTGCTGCAGCACGCAAATAGTATCGTTTTCGTGACATTTGTGCAGCAGAAGTGACGCACGAGCAGATAAACCCATGCCAAAAGAACGATTATTAGGAAAATTTGGAAGCAAAACTCAAATGTATTTGCATTGAACAAAACAGAAAATATTTATATTCAGTAGTGATTACTAAAACTGGCAGAAAGTCCAACTTACAGAGAAATCATTAATGATCTCAAAGCAACATTGGAATATAGAGTTGTATTCTTGCATCTCTTTTGAATCACAATTTTTCAAACAAATGTTTCATTTAAAACAAATAAATGTCCACAGGGGGCCCCTCGGAGCAATTGTCCCCTCCCCTTCATCCGGCCCTGCACGCAGTACTAAGCGCATTCGGCTAACATCGAAACAGGAGCAATTGAGATATTCCTAAATGCACACCAAAAAAATGGCGATACATTGTATATCGACTTAACTTTAGTCAATTAATCTGCACAAGACTGTATGAATGAAGTTATAGCAATAAAAACAATGTGCGTATTGCCTATTTCAATTTTGAACTATGAGGTTCATGCGCCCCCATGACTCTTTTAGACCCCGGCTGCAACCCCTTCTCGTGGGGCCTGGTAGCAAAGATCTTCTAGGTGGTACGTGAGTAGCTTTCATTTTTTTCACAAAAGCTTGGATTCACAGCTTTCTAGTTTACGTATCTGGATTTGTTTCTAAATAAATTTATTTTCCTGTAGTCTGCTATTCCTATTGTACCGGATCATTGATTTTCAATGCGCGATTAACCAATTTGCTTCACGCGTCGACCAATTGGTGGAGGGTAAACAAAAATCTCATTAAGTTCAGTTGGGGTCTTTTGTTTTTTAATGTATATTATTCTTCTGAATAAACTAAAATTCGATCAAATTAGTTGTTCTGGAACAAGTGGTACGAGTTAACAATTCGGAATGCCGAAGTGGTAAGAGATCATAAAACTGTTGAGAACCGCTGTGCTAGAGATAATGTGGCTCCATTGCAACGAAGCTCAGCAGGTTGGATGTCTGCGAGGATGGAAAACTTGTCCGCTGGTGTATACCGCAGATATCCAGTCACAATTCGCAAGGCGTCGTTGATGCGATAAGGCGGGTAAGAGCACTGCGGCACCAGACAGTAACAAAGTGCTATGCGGTTGGATGCACCAGGGCTAGGATGGCTGTTCGCAGAGTTGTTGCTCCAGCACCCTAACCGGAGCCAGCAAGCCGCCTCAGGAGCGCGACGGGTGATGTCAGCTTCTTGCGCAGTGACTCAAGGTGTGGGCGATACGTGAGCGACCTGTTCAACGTTATCGAAGGGACGCCGCTTATGAAAGCACAGAATTACTGGGACGCCGCTTATCAAAGCACAAAATGACTAGATATGCTAAAAATTTGGGGTGCCATGGCCCCCTGGCTACGCCTATGAAAAGCAGTGGATTAGACGAGGTGAGATGAAGCCATAAATCGATACACCTCGATTTAGTGGGACAGTAAAACATCAGGGCTGTGATAACTTCATGCCACAGCTGATCGTCTGCGACCCTAAATCTTTCGTGCCGACTCCGCCGATTAATTTAAATTGCGTTGCAAACTCCAAAAGATCATGGACAAGCCACGGTCGCGTCTGGTATAAGAGCGCCCGGCGACGGCAAATCTTCGCACATGGACAAGTAGGAGTATTTGTACTTCAACGAAATCACGTTGCATCCATTCCGGAGCTACAGTGTAAAAGAAAATTACAGAAAAAAAAATTACACGAAAAACTATCAAGACCTCTCACGAAGCCGTAAATGCTTTTTGTTTGACATTATCAAGCAAGTACGAAGTTATCCACCAACACAAAAGTCAGCCACAGAAATGGGCAATCACGACGCGTCTCCAAACGCGTCCGGCCCGGACTACGCCTTTGGCTTCGGACGTCTTTGAAACAAACATGCGCGCGAAACGTAAAGCCTTGTTCCAGAGGCACCAGTCTGCAGCTCTAGAGCACCAGACAAGCAGATAAAAGCGGCTTGATTGCTTAAAAATGTTGATGGAATGAATGATATCAGAAGTGCTGGCAATAATTTCGTTTCCGCGTACGACACAATGCACATGATGCAAAGATCTGGGGAATGCTCACTTTGACGTCATCATGTTGACAAACTCTGTAACATAAATATACTGAGGAATAGTACTGTGACCACAACTATCAGGAAAAAAATCAGACTGAAGAGCTGCGCGTGTGTTTTCGGATATTACTAAACCCTCACCGAGAAGATTGGCTTGGCCCTTTTACGAGCAAAATTAAGTCAACGGCGGTCGTTATTCCATTTTGCCATCAGCATGCTTTGTGGTGTTCAGTTGCTCGTGACACACAACGCCGAATATAAAGCGGTATTACGTTTAGACCGATTGCTAACCACTTAGTAACGAAAAAGAATGCGCGAGAAGTTAACACGATCGTTTGAAACAAAAGCACGCAGTAAAATCGCAAATAATCCATGTGAAAAACCTTAGAACGTTGATTATTAGCAAATGTGAGTTTACCAGTTGTAGTTCTAACGTCACTGCCTTCATAATATAAGTTCAGGTATTTCCTCTAAGACTAGACAGCGCTGAGTTTTGATGTGGGTTTTCAGCCAAGAACATTTGACATTGTTCTGTAAATTGCCTGACGCAGCTCGGGTTACATCAGTTTGTTGAGTTTAAACAAAACAAGCCAAACTTAATGAAAAACAGTTCGAAATTGCAGTGTGCCCAAATAAAATTGCAGTGTTTTTTAAAAACTTTAAAAATATTTTCTTTTCCTTGTGTGTAACATCTCAAATTATTTGGTTGGATAATATGTAATGCACACAGCGCCATGTAGAAACTAGTACAATGGGATTGTCGAAGATGTGACTAACTGGGCAAAAATGATAAAAACAAAACGTCCTTTTCCCACCTTCATAATTAACTTGACCGTCACCATCGACGTCAGCCTCTCGGATCATTTCATCAACTTCTTCGTCCGTGAGCTTTTCACCAAGGTTGGTCATCACGTGACGAAGCTCAGCAGCAGAGATGAAGCCGTTTCCGTCCTAGACAGAAACACGTAATTCAACCAACTAAAGTTGCTTCTACTACAATTTCTATCGCTTGCTTTTTTGACGGACAAAGCTGTTGATATCTTGGTTGGGATGTGCTCTGCCGAAATACGCAATACACGCTGGACCAAATTACAGTAAAACTAATGGTCTTGTCAACCCGGTGCGTGTAAGGTTGATAAGAAATTACGGCTTGCAAAGAATAATTCGCTTTCGGTTTTGTTTCTATGCACCATTGTATGCGAACTTGGCAGTTTAGAAAACGAAGCATCAATTTTAATTGATTTATTGGTATATGGGTGGCCCACACACCTTCAAGCTTCAACCAAACAACAGCCTACGCAGCAAGCTTTACAAGGAAACTCGTTTTCGATTTGTACTGACTAGACCAGCTATGTCCAATCCGCGGCCCAGTCGAAGGTTTTGCGCGGTCCAGTTTACGTTTCAGCTGCAGTGAAAGTATCCTACATATTGACAACCAGTCCTTATTTTGATCATCTTGAATGACATTTTTGATGCAGGTAGTCCTCAAAGCCATTTTATCACGTCTCTTACCATTTCAGTTAAGCCAGTGTTTTTCAAGGTGTATCGGGTCCCTAGAATCGGAGAAATCGCGTCCCTACACAAACATACCGGGTACCTAGCATTTTCCTTAAAACCTTGGGTTAAGCTGAGTTTAGTTTGATAAGATCAAAGTAAGCCATTCAAACTGCGGCCCTCATTAATATGTTCTTCAATGTGCAGCCCTGATTAAGATAGTGACATAATTTTTGGCTCAGTAAGGCATATCGATTGGACATAGCTGGACTATACAGTACCACGAATAGTAAACAAATCATGGGTGGTTTGAATTCTGTCGGGATGATGAAAGCGTACTTGAAATCTGAACTGATCTGGCATACGAACACAGCGAGATTTCATATGAAACAGAGGAACACTACGAAACAGGTGTTGATGGACTTACACTGATGCAGGGCTACAGGTAAGTTGACTCAAACGACCTGCGAACTTTGTGCAAAATGGAAAAATACCTTATCAAAAACTCTAAACGCTTCTCTAATTTCTTCTTCACTGTCAGTATCTTTCATTTTTCGTGCCATCATCGTCAAAAACTCAGGGAAATCGATAGTTCCATTGCCATCAGCATCCACTTCATTTATCATATCCTACATGACGAAACAACCACGTTTCAACGAAATGCAAACACACATTACCGTAAAAATTAAAAATTACTTCCAAGCGTAAACAAGCAATAAAATACTGTTGGTCATAACTACGGCAACGAAAAGTCAACTTTTACCTGCTTTTTTAAAATTTTATGAAACATCCACAAACCAATTTCACACTGATATCATGAGCAACTCAAAAGTTACTAGGAAAAAGGTCAAAATTTATTGTTAAGTAAAAATTTTCTTGCAGCAGAGTTTCCTTTTTCGATATTCTACTGAAGCTACCACAACATATATTGATATGCTTTTGCAAGCTTAGTTGTAATTCTGACATATTGATGGATTTGTTGGGACTGTTGACGTTACAATGTTGTTTTGCCCACTACTGGACGATTGAATATTAAGTAAGAGATATGGTAAAGCAAGAAACAATAAATTTATTGAGATTGGATATTTCTCGTGGACTTTTGGATTAATTTCGTCCATGGTTTGTTACCTATATTTGGTTGGATCTTCCACGCTTTTGATTTGTGTCATTTCAATCGAATAAAGATTTTTAACCTATCCATTTGATTTCTAATATACGCTTTGTATTCCTCTCTTCAGTTACAAACACAGAAAATTGAGGTCAAAATAAATGATCTATTAAATTATAAATCTAAGTGATCTCTAATCTGAGCGATTAGGCAGTGGAATATAGAGGGCGAACAAAGCCAATGGTAGCGAGAATGCCATTCAAACAACCTAACTTTTGCAGTTGGAAAATTTTTTAATCACGCATGGGTAGGCTTGTTTCTGTAGACTAACGAGAAGCTCCAAGAACACATACGCAAATATTTTAGTACTGTTGAACATCACAAAACAACTAGGGGTCAGTTTTTTCTATAGAACTCCTCCAAGCATATTATATTTTCAAAAATGAGCATGCTTTTAAGTAGAATATATTTTCATCTTGTTGCAGTTTTTGCAACATCAACGCAAAATGAGAAAAGGTTGAGTTTTCCCAACATAAAAAACCAGGTTGAAACAAAAAAATCTGACAGCCAGCCATGAGTGCGCGTTACGTAACATGTGCTCCAAGCTTTTCAATAAAAGCCGCTTTCAGAAGCACCAACATCTGACTTTGTGTAAATAACCTGAAGTTCTGCTTCAGTTGGGTTCTGTCCAAGTGATCTCATGACCGTACCCAATTCCTTGGTCGTAATAGTGCCATCACCGTCTTTGTCAAAGAGGGAAAACGCTTCCTTGAATTCTGTAAGATACGTTAGCAACAATGTCACATGCTTAGAAAACAGAATATAAGCTCACTTTGGTGCAGGGTCGTGGCGATCGCCCTCCCCCTAAAACCTACGAAAGTAACTTTATTCACCATGATTTTGTGCAATTCGGAAAATAGCATTCGCAATATTACTATTTTTTCCGTTAATTGTTTTGTCATAGCAGTGTTGTGATGTATACTGCATCTTTCTTTAAGAACCTGTAATGAGACTTCATTAACAATATTACTGAAATCGCCCCCTTCAGCTTACTGGCTAGTTCCGCCCGTGCTTTGGCGCAACTCTAGAATGAAGTAAAACTGTTTACGAATAAGAACCGACTTTGATTGACTTGATGTTAAGGCATCACGTTACAAATACATCAGCTTTACGACATAACAATGAGTGAACAAAGAAACAGAACAATACAAACCTGCGATTTGTTCCTCCGTCAATTGGTCTGCCTAAAACACAAACACAAACATAAGCTAATGGACGTTTTGACTCAAAAGCACATACTATCATACATCTAAAAAGCTATTTTCTTGAGCAGATACTTCGTGGTTTAACACAATCGTTTTGAAACTTTTGCTTTTTAAGTTTTTTAAACAAAGCCCAGTAAGATAAAAGTGGTTTTTCAAAAATCATTGAGTTAATATTACGTTATATTTGTACAGGGGAAATTCACAATTTTGGCGAATTTTAATGCACGTCTGTGTGTTGCATTCTAGCAATCATCATGATATGTCATGAAACAAATACATTTTTTGAAAATAACCTCTAATCAAAAAACTTCATAACATTAGGCCCACACCACAAAACACCTTGGCGTGTGTGTGTAAGTGAGCACAAAATGTTTATGATATTAGCGTAAGTACCAGTCTTTGGAACACCTAAAAAGGGTTTAGCCTTTCTGATGTTTCTGAAGACAACTTTGCCAGCCAGCAAATATCACAATACATGACTGAAATTCTAGCTCAAAAACATTGTCATCATACTCCTATCTATCAGAATCCCAAAGAAAATAATCATTGTCAATATATATACATTACTGGTAAACCATCAAATTACTATGTCACTGGGAAGGCACACGTTGTCCACTAAATCAGTTTACGACCTTTGGGCAATTCATGGCTGTGATTCGGGCAAAGCTGTTTTAGGTGTTATAAGAGACCAAAACAATCTTTCTATTTTTTCCAACGTCTCTAAAAATGCCTTAAAACTCAGTTTACTACCACCATCAAAATATACTAAAACCTTGCTTCACAACCATCTTGGAATTCAGATAAAATAGTTGCAGTCTCCCAAAATGTGTTTGCAGTGAGCAAGGTCAAGCCTTAAAAATCCTGGGGACTTGGGTAAAGCATCATGAACACACATGTTAACAATAGCTGTTAATCACATGTAAATAAACTCCACCAATAAGAAACAACCACATCCTATCATATTCAAGACTCCACTTACCATATTTTACTTAGATACTTGAGCACACACTATGCTACAACTTAAAAAAACAAGTGGTCTACGTGATCTGCACCTTGAAAAGGAGATTATAGCAAACAGTATAAACCAACAGATGTTCACTGTAGTAGAGTATGAAGTACTAGGGCAGTAAAACCTTAGCGCTATTTCTGGAACTTTAGCTTTTGTACAGTACAGAAATGACACATTTTTAAACATCTGCATGTTTAAACATTTTTCTGAAATAAGCTTTGTTGCTGAATACCATAGCTTGGCAACATCCAGGTTTCAGCCTGCCTCCAATTTGTCATAAATTGGTCACATTTCATGCGATCTAATGAAACAAATAAATCTCCAGTGCTATACTTCCACAATGTGCTATTACATATTATTTCTCTCAGATTTGAAAGGAAGCAAACAAGTTAACAGCAGGCACTGCATTCCACTGAAAATATAGCCAAAAATACAAGGAGTCATGTCCCTATCATGAACTACATTAGTACAAAGATTAGAGGAGCGTCTCTTAAACATGTGCTGACAGAACCTAGTACATCCCAAGTTCGTGACAAAAGTTACGGACCTCTCAAAAAACATTGCAACAAATTTTCCAAATTAGGGTTAACCATCATCTGTGAGGGAAGCAAACACTGCACAAGGTCAGTGCAAGCGTGTGAGCAGTGATTGGGACAATCATTCAAGAATCAGCTCATTAAAAAAAAGGCTGATGGCAAACGTTGAGCTGCTCTCCACCAATGCAGAAGGTGATTCTCAAGAAGCACATTCAGCCTTCACCAATGGAACATGCTCCAAGTGGATCCACTTTCAAATGAACAGTTACTGAATACAAGTGAACTATTTGAACCACTAGACACTGTTACCACAAATCAAATATTTCTTGCTCTTGTAGGAGGTCTGGCAGTGATGCTGAAAAATATTCTAGCTCTCCCCTTTAGGTGTGGAAGGCTAGGTCTGCCAAATTGGAAGACGAAAACTCTACCCTGATCTCTAACTCTACCCTGATCTCTAACTCTACCCTGATCTCTGGAAAACTAACAGACCAAATCTACAACCAAAAACTCCGTAACACTATGGATGGGCAACAGACCAGTACCATCAAATGCAGAATAAAACAACTGAAGAACACAATATACCACAATTGCCATGATGAACTATTGAACTATGTGAATAACTGACCCCTCAGGAACAACCATACATAAACATTTAAAACGAGGAATGGAAAAAGGGTATCTTCTTGGCTATCAGCAATACCAATCAAAACTATTGGATATGCATTAAAAAAACAAAAACTCGTGGATACCTTTGTTGCAACCTCTTCATCGGCGTTGTGTTGAATGTGCGATTCACCACGAACGGAATGTGCGCAAAGAACAACACCACATATATGTGGTGTGAACAAGCAATAATAGAGCGATCTCTATGGTTGCTTGCTGTCACAGTGTGCGAAGCTTCGCGCTCTTGCCGCTCGGGCTTTCCGATCACAGCGCTATTGGCATAAGATATGGAAGGAAGATAGACGGCACTAATCACTGTGCTTATGGAAAAATTACCTCTGTGGATTACAGCCTCATATGCAAACTGGTGGATACACATCAATGAGTGCAACTCAGTAAGAGACTGAGAGAAAGTCTGTCAAGATGTTCAAATAGAACCCACACTTCTTCAAATTACTGAAAACACATCTGAAATAAAAGTCAAATGCCACTGACAACACAAGGCTGGATATTTCTGCTAGAGTATACTGGAATCAATGTGAGGAAACATTCTTTGACGTAAAGATCATGCATCTGACTGTTGTGATTGGAAAACATAAGCGGCATATGTGCAATGCATCATCACACTCAGTGGCAGCAAGCAACAACAGAGATCACCTGATATCATCACTCTATCGTTACTTGTTCAGGCCACATATATACAGTGTTATTCTTCATGCACATCTTCTTCATAGTGTATCACACATTCAACACCACACTAACTGAGATGCTGCAACAACATCTCATTTTTACAACCAACTCCACCTATTGCACGTTCTTTGTGAAGGTTGCACCTGGCACACCTTCACATTCCAGGTCACAGCACCACTTTGTTGCGATTGGAATGCCCAAGCGGCAAGAGCGCAATGCTTCACACTGTACTAGCAAGCAACAATACAGATCACCCAGCAATATCACTTTATTATTGCTTGTTTAAGACACATATACATGGATGTTATTCTTGGAGCATATCTCGTTCGTGGTCATTTGCACATTCAATGCCACGCTAACCGAGAGGATACTACCTAAGACATATTTCAGAAACTCCGTCTAACAGATCTGCCACCAAGAACATGGAGACAAGAAGGATCAGATGATGTCGGGCAAGCAATGTATGAAGAGTTGAGGAGGAATGTACAGATGAACAAGTACGCAATACAACAAGTGAGAGAGGTGACAACAGAGTTTATGAAGCAGAAAGCTATGCAGCAAACATGATCATGAAGAAATTCAGTTACCCTTGTACCATTATGGAGTACCACAGTTGCATGGATGTCCCAGCAGGGGACACAGTATACCCAAATAGGGTTAAAGGGACAAGCAGATTACAAAGGTTTAACTGTAAAAGTAATTCAATATTTTCGTAATCATCTATTTTTCATGCGCCTCCACAGCATTAGATTATTTTGTCATTTTACTTCTTGTAACATGTAGGAATATGGTTGATATGACCACTATGCCAATCCTGTCTCTATCTTCTTCCAGTAACACTGCATCCTTGGTGGGATAGGCTATATATGCAGTATGCACTATGGTGCTTCATCATGGTCTATGGGTAAGTGTTAGAGTATTTCTTCATGGTTTGTACTTCAAAAATACATTTTTTGCTATTTATCATACACTTCTATTGCCAACATCCTAAACAGAGTATGTCACAGATGCTGGTATGGCTTTCCATGTCCTAATTGCATTGGCATCCATTTCTCTCACTTATGTGCATGACTCATTTCCTTGCCTATGTATACTTATCAATTCTGCATATATTTATTTCTTATAATTTAGTATACAGCAACACTCATAATTCCACATAACATAACTGATTTACAAGTACATTGTGTTTCCTATTATTATATTGCATATATAACTTTGTTTATTGCATAATGTTTTGTTTCATATACACTGAGTGAAAATGTTTCGGGGTCAGCTTTCTTTAAAGCTCATTGGTTCCTAAATTTGGTCTGATATTTCGAAAATTTAAAATGTCTCTCACCTCATTCATTTGGAAATCAATACAAAAATGTCTTGCTATCTTCCCAACATTCCTGATTTTCATTCCATATGCTTATTGCTTATCATTTTTCTGAAATTTGTTTGTAATGCCCTCTTTTCCCTTGATGTTTTACCTCTCCAGTTTCTTACCTCACCCCCTGTACATATGCATGATTTTTCCTGGTTGCTTTGTTTACTTTATGTCTGACCTTGATTTGATGCATTCTGCTGCTTTTCTTTTTAATCACATGAGAAACATCTTCTTGGAATTAAAATTTATTTTTCCTTGCAGCAAGGCTGGCTGAGCAGCTAATTGCTGACACGGTCTTCTGTCAACTTTTATTTGTGATTCAAAGATGTTAACACTTTGATGTCTGGTAGGATGCGGGGATTCTAACACCAAAACAACCGTATTGCACGCGGCTTTGTGTGCACGTAACCTGGGTGCCGAAAGTGGTAGAGAGATGTTCAAAGGCTTAAAAGACGCAGCAAGTTCTGTAGTTCACACTCGAAAAAAATTTTTGGTTAGGGGATGTGGATTTTTTGTGAGTGACGTCATAAGTGGAGGACTTTTAGGCCACCTTGGCCCACTTTACCTGGCCCTGGGCACCAATCGTTAGATGGTAGTATTTCACTGAAGTTTCTATTGGAAACAGGCTGCAATCAGTCTTTTGATACTTTATATGACCTGCTGAGGTTTCGGGTTCAAAAGTTATGATTTAAGTAATAAAAATATGACTAATTAGCTAATTAATATGTTTATTTTAGATCATAACTTTTGAACTAGAAATGCTAGAAAGTCGATCAAAGGCTCAAAGGACTCGTACTCGAGCCTAGTTTCCAATGAAAACTTTAGCGAAATACTTTGGCCTAGCGGTTGGGCCCTAGGCCAGGTAACATGAGCCAAAATGACCCAAAAACTACTTTACTTATGACATCACTCACAACAAAATATCCGCATCTGCAACCCCCAACCGAAAATTTTTTTGAGTGCAGACTAGAAGACTGGCTGATCCGTTTAAACCCTTGAACAGCTCTCTAGCGCAATCAGTGGAGGAGCTATAGCATTGGTAAGGCAACCGACAACTGCTGGTTTAAGGCTGAAATCCAGGTATGATATATTCATAGACTGGCCGTCAAAGTGTAAAAAAAGTAATCACCACTTTAATCCATTATTCTGAAAAGCAAGTGATAAGCAAAAATGGTCAGATGTTTTGCAGAAGTCAGCAATTTTACTTGATAGATACCTGTTTTAGTCTTTCCAAAGCGAAAACTAAAAAGAGTCGTTTATTATTATTTATTTGATGCAGACTCATGGTCCATATCACAAGCATTATCGAATAATACAACAGCACAAAAATAATTAGCCCTAGCACATTATAGGTGTTTAGTACACGAGACAATCAACACTGAGATGAGCAAACACTTTAACAATGCCCCAACCATAGCGTCAACCACTTATCATCATACAGGGATTCAGCACTAGGAGAGAAATGAAGGCATTATTCTAATATTAAAGTTTGGTTAATCAGCTAACAGAAATCAGCCAACAGTTAATCAGCTAAAAATAAAAAATAAATCAGATGAGAATGTACAGAGACACATGCAAATTGTTCTGATCAAGGTTTCAAATGATTCAATTAGACACTGCCATTTGCTAGCCAAACCTAAAGTTTGTGATGTTTGTAGTTTTACCAGCTTGCAATAACTTTTTGCTTTTTGATGTCAATCTTTTTCTTCCTGTTAAGTGTTCTTTCATGATTTGAGTCACAAAAATGCATAAACAAATCATAACAAACCATATCACGTGTGCTTTGTTTTTTCATTTTAAACTAGCCTACCAGAATGCAGACTGCACATCAGGGAGACTAAAGATAAAACAAAATATTTTTCGGAAGTTTCTGCTGCGTTGGTAAATACTGAGTTTGGTAAAATGATTATCACATATGTGAACTCGAAGCAATAAGTCTGACAAAGAAACTGACTACACTTAAATCCAAAAATCTTTGCAGCACAAGGTTGAAGCATAGATTTAATGGTGTGCAAACTGGCGACTTGCAAGGTGTGTGCAGCTCACCAACACATGCATGTTGATGTTTTTTTTGTGGCTTTTCTGGCTTAATAACATTGATAGCAAGTGCAGCTGCCTCATATTTAACGTTTGTTTCATTTATCAATGTGCTTACACATGAGTTCATAAAGATAAGGTTACCACTAACAGGCAATCTACATGATTTGGTAATAAAAACAGTGCATTTAAAACTCAAATTAAGTTACTTAAGTTTCCAGAACACAATTAAAATTTGTAAAAAGGACATATATACTATAGTCAAAAACATTCTGTCATTTTCCCAATGTCTGAATCAGAATGAATGCCTAGTATTATGAAGAGGTGATTGCAGATATCACAAAGTGGAAGAATAGAAAAATGCATTGAAGAACTAGTTAAACTACTGGAGAAGTTCCAAGCTAGATTTGAACATTTGCAGGAAGGTAAAACAATGCTTTGAATTCCTTGTTGTGAATACATTCAACATTAATCAATGTAATCAGTGATGGCCCTTCACTTTTTTGGCAAACATTTGTCACAAACTTATCTGCCATAGAAATGACACTGACCGAAACGAAATGCAAGAAGATCTGGTTCTAAACAATTTCAGTCAATTCCGTTCTACAGTTGACTTCTGGTGACAGGTTCCAGAAAGAAAATACGCAGAATTAAAGACCAGTGAGTGTACGACTCATTTCTGTATTCAACATGACATATATTGCTGTGAACATTTATTATCAGAGCTTTATCATACGTGTTGGACAGTAGTATTTTGGGGACTAGCAAATCAAACTAAAACCAGAATGGTGTGCTTGTTGTGTTTCAATTACTGCAGGTAATTCCATAGAAAATTTGCATTCTTTAATACAAGCTTATTTTGCGGCTCGCTGGCGATTTTGATTTTCTGCGAATCAAATGAGTCTGACTCTTCAATTCTTCCATGGAATAAAACTTGAACTCTGCCCACACCAGCGATAGATCGCCTGTGTAACACAATTACTCTGAAAGAAACGGAAAATAAGTTCCATTGGACAACTGCAAAGCACTCTACGTGCCATCATCATCTGAATCGACTAGTTCGCACCATCAAACTCTTTAACCGCAGTAATTCGTCAACACTAGCAACGGCATCAACAGATCTCCTCAGCGTGTACTGTGCACTGTATCCAGTCAGACACAAACGCTGAACCGCCACAGGCTTCACTAGCTGTGATTGGTCCATCTCTACCTGCATTGCGGATCATTTTTATGACGTAAAAAGAAAAGTTCCAACAACAATAGCAGGAGCAACGGAAAATTTTGCCATTCAAAGTTTCTCATGCGTACTACATTTGTGAAAAGCATGTGAAAATCATTTCATCTCCATTTGAAGGAAAATTTCAATGATTTTGATTAACCAGAAAATAGAGCTACCAAAATGTAATAACGATGTCAGGAGTCAAAACAACCACGTCAATGAACTCCTGTTTGAGCTAAGCCAGTGGTTCTCAAACTTTTCTGCACGTTGACCTCCAATTAAAGTATACATTTTTCTGCAGACCCCGTGGCCTAGCCCAACAGTTACTAATACAAGGAATTGTTCTCCGTCCTACTGCGTAGCCTACTGCTGTACCAGTGTTGCCACTCTGTTGCTATGGAAATGTACTAGATTTTATGAAAAAAATAACACTAGATTCACAAAAAAACACTAGATTACAAAAGCAAACTTACACACAGTGAAAGTGCCCAGAAATTGCGTTGTAATGTCAACCATAGAGGTTGTGCAACTCATTGTAAAGCAGAGACAATGAAAATGGGAGATGGCAGCAACGCTTGTGTTTGTTTGTACAGGACACTGAAACTTTTAATAGATGACTAAGTTATAACGCAGCGGTTTAACTCAAAACATATAATATTGTCTTGTGTAATTTAAGATTTAATTAAGTAGAATTTTTAGCAAATTACAATCGCGCTAAATCAAAAGGCCTCAATTATAGTTACAATTAAACAAATTTCTGCAATTAATTAGATTCAGCTCATTCATAAAAAAACGCTAGATAGCCATAAAAACACACTAGAACACTAGATGGAATGAAAAAACACTAGACCTAGTATGTAAATATTTTAGCAGTGGCACCACTGTGCTGTCTACCAGTCTAACAACAGCCCAGCTGGGACACTTGCACTACAATATTGTTTTTGACGTAGCAAACAGAACAGTTTTCATAATGTCATCACAATGGATGATTTAATAAAAAACTATACGAAGCGAATGTACTTTTGAACTAATAGCTGAGACTTGATCAGCCCTCTTGATTTATATTGAGTTGTTGAAAAACGCCGTTTGCATTCCTCGTCCGATTACCAATAATTTTGAAGTGGAGGCTTCATTGCTCCAGTAGACCCCAGCAGATATTCTTTGACCCCTTGGCCATTCAGTGACCCCATTCGACCCCGTGACGGTTTATCGACCCTTTGGATGGTGCAATTGACCCCTAGGGCTCGATATCGACCACTTTCAGAACTACTGACCTAAGCAATGATTCATTGAGCTGAGTGATGCTGAAACGCACAGTGAAAACGGTTCTAATACGCTATGCTTTTCAGAGATGATCACGGAGCCGGTGTGCCGGTGTCATGCGAAATTTCTGACCTCTGCGAAATTTCTATCTTATTTTTGTTGTCAGTTATTTCATTTCTCGGAGTAAAGGAATAAAGTTGGGCGTTTATTTTTTGATGTGTGTTGCATAAATCAAAACTCTGTTACACAAATTACGATATATAAGGATGATAAAGTTGTGATTCGGAATCAGCAGAATCTTTTTAAGCATGGGTTCTCATTGCTGAGACCAGGTCCGTCCTCGCAGAAACTCAAGTCTGGTTAACAGGCCTATTTATTTCTGATACATAAAACAATTCACATCGAAAGATACACACTTGAGAATTGTATTTTCATTACTAGTTTTATTTGCCATGAATCATAATTTCAAATGACACAGGAAGATACTCACCAAGATATACTGTTCCATGGAGTTCAAGTACTTCTCGACCTATTACATCGCTTATATAACTCTCATATTTTAATGCTGCATCTTAGCAATTTGCGATAAGAGATCGACGATCNGTCTAGATCGGTTCTCCTATTCAAGCAATTTATTGNATAAATAAAACTCAATTTCTTTTCATGTCACAATGCATTTCTATCTGTAAAAATACTCATGTATAAGTGCATACTCAATCGTCTAACGCTAGCTTAAAATCATCATGCTTTTGTTTAATAATCCGCGAGTTGCGCAGCTCGCAACTAGGTGAAGTACTAGGCAAGGAACAGTAGTGCAGGTGAAAGCTTACAATCAGTCAGTTATAAATCAAAGGTATGTTCAGTTAGAAGGGTTGATCCGAAGAAGGATCCAAGATTTCTAATGGACACTGCCAAGCTGGATTCGATCCAGGCGGGCTACAAAGAGATGTAACCGACATGCCGAGCAGTAACGGGTATACATCAAGGTGTACACCCGTGTTAGGAAGGGATTCTCGCCCAAGTGTAGAAATGTCTACTGCGGTAGAAAAAGGAGCATTGCTCACTCTTTATACGGCCTCCCGAGGCGCTGAGCAGAAGAAGGTAAAACCTTCAACGGCTGAAGAAAATAAGTCAAATGACTGGACTCAGACTTATATAGTAATTTAACAAATGAATAAAATTTGATTATAAACACAATTTTTGGTCTGAACGATTTGCCTGACAAAAGCATGATAGTACAGTATTTGCAAATTAGACTGACAGAACTTTATTTTCTGGAATTGAACTCACTCACGAATACGGTTTAAACCTGAACGGCTGACGCGACAAAGGTTCATGACGGAAATTCGTCATTAATTAGATTCTCGAAGCTACTGTTCTTCTGAAACTGCGGCTAGCAATCGTGCTTGGCGTACCAATGCTTTGACAGAGCACGAAAGCAACTAGCTCACGAGTACAGCATAAACTTATGTGGAGTCTGCCACTTTTTAGCATCCTTACCTTGTAGAGGCTTAGGGCAGCTCCTTTCTGCTATATTCTCCTAACTGACATGGTACTTNGTGTCAGATCACTGACGTGAAGAANGATCGAGCGTGTTAACGGGTTCGCAGATCGTGGCCCTGCGCGAGACTACAGTATACTGGACTGGTGCCTGGTTACGCTAGGAAAANCCCAGCTAGAGANGTAGCTAACGAAATAGCGGCAGAACTCTTCTAACTCAGCACCCAACCGCAACTCTGTCTAAACCTGCTGAACCGCTGTCTACACCTCGTGGAACGATAGTAGNTTAATCAAAGAAACACACAGAGAATTCAATGCAGGTTAAGAACTAAGCGGAGTCGGAGAACACAGCCAAAGCACTAAATTCGCTGCTAAGTAACTAGG